>JACCDP010025269.1_pt1 | contig 23000 bp, 26 predicted proteins | sample 7445841 | NCBI WGS metagenome assembly JACCDP01 (sample SAMN15323441, study PRJNA562643) | freshwater metagenome | isolation source: river surface water | place: USA:Blue River Watershed | collected 2017-08-17
AGCAGCATTACAATAATCTCTAATTGCTTCTATACGATGCAAATAGTTTGTTCTTTCGTTTTCGTGCTTTGTTTCGTTAAATGCACTTTCCACTAGATCTTGTACAATCTGTGGAACAAGATGCATATTATGCTTCAGGTTCATCTTCAATCTCCACATTATTATCAATAATTAATTCTTCTAACTTATTCTTTTTCTTCTGTTTTGTCAATAATTCTTTTTCTTCAAAAGAACGAATGATCTCAGAAGAATATTCATTTGTCTGACTAGCAGTTGCAACATGCCTGTCATGAAATATAGAATCCATCTCTTCGTTAGTAAACTGATTTTCAAAGTTTTTATGTTTAATATAAGTTTGCTTCTTTTCTTTAGCGATACGTCTGAGAAAAGCATTCCATGCAATCTGTGTAAAATATGCAAATGGATTTGTAGATTTTGCTGGATTAAAATTATCTACAGAAGCAATACAGTTTTCAATACCATCTGCAATCATATCATCTCTATAAGAATAATTCATGAAGTTTGGTTTATATGACAATTTTGTACATATAAGAAGTATACATTCACCAATATAATTGGGAATAGGTGGTTTAGGTTCATTATTTTCTTTAGAAAAAAGAAGCTTTTCATGATATACTTTCATATGCTCATAAAGATTCTTATTATTAACATAATGTTTTGTTGCCATTAATTTACCGTATTGCTAGCTGGTTGAGACATATAAAAATTTATAGCTTCTTCTTTTATATTTGGTTTTTTTCTTGTTTTTTGATTTAAGTAATTTTCTAAGTATTCAGTTGATCTTCTTAAGTTTGCTGTAAAGTTTTTATCAAAAGTCTTATAACAATAAATCCTAGAAGCAAAGTAATACTTTATCATATCTTCGCTTAAATTAATAATAGATATGATATTAGGTTTATTTAATGCTACATAGTTTTGTGAAGAAAACGGAATATAATTTATCAGTATTGCTCCGGTTTCTTCGTTGTCATCTTGCTTTATAATAAGTATCATTGGGTCCTTAATGATAATGCTATTATCATTTTCACTATCAAGAACACCTACAATATCATCTCTATTACTAAGTTTTACTAGGACGTGTGTCATTACTTCAACCCTACCGTATATATCTTATACTCAAATTTTTCTTCATTGTAAATGCTTATTCTCTCAATGAAGTGTAAAAGTGTATGATTTTTCTTTGATTTCCAAGATAAATCATCTGCTATATCATATAGGGTGCTTGTTGTTTTAGTCTCTGACTTTCTAAGTCCACGCCCAATTGACTGCAAGTTTCTTATCCGTGACTTCGAAGGAGAAGAAAATATAATGTTATGCAAGTTGCGAATGTTAACGCCGGTAGAGAAAGTCCCATAGCTAGCGACAATAATTGCATTCTTTTCTGACTCAACAATCTTACGAATTTGCTCACGTTCTTCTCCATCTATTTCACCAGAGACAAAGAACACTTTTCTATCTCCGGCATCATTTTTAATCATGTCATATAAAACTTTTCCATGTTTTTCAACATACTGGAAAAGTAACAATGTATTTCCATTATCTAATGATAATGCTAAATTTTTAATAAACCTATTTCTAGCATCGTTGCGTACAATAAAATCTATCTCATCCTGATAAGATGCATCTTTTAACATCTTTTTGGTGTCATCAGGATACTTGAGTACTATAGCTTTGATATTAAAATCTGCGAGGTGTTTTTGTTCTATAAGTTCAGCAGTAGTTGTAACTTTCTTTACAGCTCCGAATATTCCCTCTAAAACCAATCTATGGGTTTGAGTCCCGTCGAGAGTACCCGTAAAGCCAAACCTATAACGGCAACGATGCAACTTGGACATAATAGAAGCCAAAGAAGCAGCTTTAAATAAGTGAGCTTCGTCACCTATGACCACATCAAACTGTTCGAAATACTTTTTATCAAGTTTGTAAATCGATTGCCAAGTAGAGATTGTGATCGGTTTATCCGTTTGTTTATCCTGTCCTGAAAATATTCTATGTACGAACCTGTCAGATTCAAAACCATAATCGGCAAAATCAGAAGCAAGTTGACTAACCAAAGAAGTAGTTGGCACAATAATAAGAGTACGGGCATTATAGTATCTCGTTAGTAAGTAGATGATAAATGATTTACCAGATGCGGTCGGTGATAGTAATAAAGCTCTTCTATTTCTAACAGCATAAACAAAAGCTTCAAGCTGATAGTCTCTTGGCTCCATTGTTGGCTTAATCTTTAACACGAAGTCTTTAGCTTCTTTCAAAGAAAATTCTTCACAGGAAAAATCATCTATATAATCTACAAGATAATTTCTTTCCTTACAAAACTTTTCAATATATGGTATAAGGCCAGTGTATATTAGACATGTTAATGGATTAAATAGTCGAATCTTTCCATCCCAAAATTTATTCTTAAAAGCTGGCATGAATTTATAACCGGGCACAAAGAAAGTGAAATAATCACTTAACTCTTGTGCTACGCTTGGTTCACACTTTACTTTTATATAAACTTCGTCATAACGACTTATTTCTAATGAATCCAATTAACCACCCATAACGAATCGATTCCAATCTATTGCATTCTTAATGATAAAGTTTCTATTACTTATAGACTTAATAATAGTCTCCAATAACTCTACTTTTTCATTTTGGTATGCTATTTTAAGATTCATTTCTATGATATCTTTATCAGCATCCATGTACATTGGAATATCTTGTTTTAAGATAATACCTTTAGCTGGCATTTGCCAACCTTTTTCTTGTGTTTCTTTAGTAGGCCCGAGAGTATAAAATTCATACTTATCTAACTTTAATGACTTCATCTCTGACTCCATCTTTTTAAGACGAAGTCTTTCCTCTAAGAATACACGATAATATTTATTATGCAACGCAGGGATCTTTAAACTTTCAGATGCTAGTTCAGTGCTATCAATCTTTGTATCACTTGTCCACAACTCAACAATATCTTCAATCTTCATGACGTATCTCGTGTTGATAATATTTTTTATATTACCACATAAGTTTATGTTTGTAAATGATTAAATGTTTGTTATTTCAAATAAAATGTATTTAAATGTAGCAGTAGCTTCTATATATTCTACATCACTCCTAGTTGTGTCGAAAGATAATTCACTCAAGTAGTAGGGATAAGCTTCTGTAAAAGTAAACTGATAGTTTGGATTCTTAGCACTTGATAGAATCATAAGTGTTAAGTCAGATCTTAATCCATCACCAGTATAACTTGCATTTTGTGATAAAACTCTATATTCTTTAAAATCTTTTGGTTTACCTAATGCACGAATCCAGTTATGAATTTCTAAATAATTTTGAAGATTTTCATCTACTCTAAAAGTAAGTTCAAGATCACCATATTCTACATGTTCACCGGGTTCTGGTATCTTTACGAATGGATTAGGTGATTCGTAACTTGGTAAGCTAAGTGAAGGTATACCAATCTTTTGTATGAAGAAGTTAATATGTGGAGTTCGCTTAATCGAGAATTTAAAATTAAGCGGTGAAAGAAAATTTGGATTTTTCGGTGTATTTTCTAAAGCTGACATATTACTCCTCACTTTTTAATATTTATATAAAAAAAGGGGAGCCGAAGCTCCCCTTTATAGGTGACCGGTTGACCCGGTTCTTTATTACATAAGGTTGTTAACGATAACTCTACGATAGTAGACGTTAGAATCCTTTGTAAGAGCACCAGAGCCGACTGTAGCACCTTCAGCGAATGGGTTTGCAACCATTCCGTAACGTGTCTTGAAGCCGATCTTTGGCTGGAAGCTGTTCTGGTCAACTGCACGAACCATCTGAAGAGGAACGTATGGACAGTAGAAGAGACCAGCGTCGAATGCTGAAGCGCCCTTATAACCAACAGTGAGGTAGTTACCACCGATTGCATATGGATCGATGTAAACACGTAGGCGACCGTTAAGAACACCAGCGAATGTGTTACCTGTGTCATCTACCTGAAGGTTGTTGCTGTTAAGAGCTGGTGTATAATCAAGAACACCGGCCATCTGAAGAGCTGAAGCAACATCTGAAGAGCAGATAACAATGTTACCCTTACCTCTACGTGTGTTCTTAGCAATCTGGTTGGCTTCTCTTTCGAGCTGGAACATAAGACCCTTGAACTTTTCAACTGACCAACGGCCGTTTGAGTCTGTATCGAGGTCGAAGATACCTGCAGTTGTTGTGCCTTCCTGAGCACCTGACTGAGCTGTTACGTTGATTGTACGAACAACTTCACGGTTGATTTCTGCCATGATTTCAGCAGAAAGAATATTTGAAAGCTCTGTTTCAGCATCAAGACCGTGAATGGCCTTAAGATCCTGAGCGAGTTCCATTGTATATTCTGCCTTGAGAGCACGTGACTTAGCAGTAACAGTTACCTTCTCAATGCTGAAAGCCATTTCAGCGAATGCTGAGTTGGAATCAGTACCAAGAGCTTCTGCCTGAGCTGTTGACATGCCTGAACCGAAGTTATAAGCACCATTAGCAGCGTTGTTAGAAACAGCTGGAAGCTGACCAACATGCTTCTGACCAAGTGTGTTAGCACCAGAAACAACAGAAGAGAACGCTGTGTTAACTTCGTTATAGAATGTTTCTGTACCAGACTGTGATGCATAGCGTGAACGCATTGCGAAGATAAGTCCTGTTGGACCTGTCATTGTCTGAACACCAGCAATGTCATAAGCAATGAGGTTAGGCATTGCACGACGAACGAGTGAGATCAATACTGGATCAAAAGTATCGATTGCACCTGTTGAAGCGTCTGAGCTTGATGCGCCCATGAAGTTTGCAGGAATTGGTGATGCTTCTGAAAGAAGGAACTGGCTGTGAGAACCTGACTCACGAAGAGCTCTTTCTGTATTTTCTAGAAGTTGAGCAGTTACCTGGCGCTTATGAGCATCCTTAATTGGATTAAGGTCGGAATGCTCTAGGATAGGCGCCCATTTTCTTTGAATTTCTTCTACTAACATTTATTTTTCTCCTTTTAGCGAAGGTTCTAAATTATTTATACTAATTTATCTTTTAATAGTTCTTGAGATTGCTTGCACGTATGACTTGACACGTGGATCAGTATAGACCACATCTGTTGTTGCATCTGACTCTTCGAGTTCTTCTGTAACTACAGTTTGAGTGGGCGCCTTTTCAGTTGACTTAAAGTAGTTTTCCTTAATGATAGAAAGCTTCTTCTCGTACGTGTCAAGGTCACCGTCGAATTCGATGCCTTCTGAAAGCGCACGGAACTTCTCTACTTGTGTAAGAGCAAGATCAGAACAAAGTGATTCAAACACATCGTTCATTTCGTGATCTACTACAGAAGACTTAAGTTCTGTATTCTCATTGATAGCTTCATCTAGCTTTTCTTCTAGTTCTTGTACACGAGCAACAAGTGATTCAAGTACATCTGTCTTTTCAACAGGTACATCGATGTAATGCTCTTCGAATACATTCTTGAGGCTACCAATGAATTCTTCCATGATCTCGTTACGGAGTGTTGATTCGATAGCTACTTCGTTATCCTTTAGCCATGTTTCAACAACGTAATCAAGATATGAGTCTAACTTTGCAGCAAGTTGTTCTTCAATTGAAACAATTTCTGTTGCAAGCTTTTCTTCAATTTCTTCTTCAAGACGAGCCATTTCAACAGTAAGACGAGCTGAAACTGCAGCTTCGAAAAGTGTTGATGCTCTATCTTTAAATTCTTCTGAAAGGTCCTGACCAGCAAACATTTCTTCAACGTCTTCTTTTACAGAAAGCTTTGGCATAGGATCTTTTGTCTTTGGACCTTTGCCACCCTTCATATCTACTGAAGCTTGATTGGATGCAGACTTATCACCAACACCCCAATCCTTACCAGGACCATAGAGTGACTGTGTCTGATCGAACCACTTAACAAGATCACGCTTTGGCATTTCAGCCATTGCACCAATCATTGTCTTCATGATTTCAACGCGAGACTTTGGATCAGCAGCTGGCTGTGAATCTGCTTTAAGAGTATCTGCTGCCTTTGAAGCTTCGTCAATCTCTACTGCATGATCAACAACTTCATTAGCTTCGATATCTTTTACTTTTTTCTCTTTACTCATTTAAGGATCTCCTTGGTATTTTTAATAATTATTTATGTTATTTACGGTTTTTAGCTACAAGCATACCGCTAATGAATTCTTCGAAGACAGAAAACTTATTTGATTCTATCTCATCCATCGTCATTCTTTTCATTCTCTGCTTCATCTTTTCTACAGTCTCTTGCATCCAAATACCATTCTTTTCGTCGTATACCCAATCTACATTTTCCATGATACCTTCGACAAAAGCATTTGGAGCAGAAGGATCTGCTACTATATCGGCTGCAGTAGCTAAATGAAAATCGTTTTGAACTTCCATTACACCATTCTTTTCAACTAAAGATCCCATACCTCTTGATGATACTCCGAGGTTTGCACCTGACTTTAGAAGACCCTTAACAATATTTCCCATTGGTGTTTCGGTAATCTTTGCTTTTCCAATAACATCATTTCCTGACCACTTTAGTTCAGTGATCATATGTGAAACTCTATCAAGATTAATCGTTGGTCCTTGCGGATGACCAAGTTCACCGTAAGCGCGATTATTTGTTACGTTTTCTCTAATGTATCTATTAACTTCTTTTTCTAGAACAGGCTTTCTATAAACTCTGCCATTACGATTTACTTGTTCCGATTGAAGAAAGATACCCTTGATGAAGTGTTCTTTCTCTCCGCTTTCTTTAGCTTCAGAAATATACTCTACATCTACAATTTGTTCTGCGATAAGTTTCATTTTTAGCCCCTGTATGACGCAGCAGTTGCTAATACTGCAACGTTAGCAGCAATCGTATCAGTTGGATTTTTTGCTACAAAGATATATTGATTTGCTGGTAATGTGAAAGTTCCAATAGTAACAGTGCTGTTTGCAACTGTTATGATTGCTGCTGAAGTAGCACTAATATATACAATCGGCGAATTATAGATTGTATTAGCAGTAGTTAATGAGATTTGATTAGCAACTGGTTTAATTACGGTACTCATACGTTATATCCTGCGTTATCTACATTAACGTGTGGAAACTGCATCGCAGTATCTGTACCTTCAGTTGGCTTTTCTCTATGAATTAGATAGTCGTGAATCGCGTCAATATCATGCTTAGCATTAGTGATTTTTGATTGTACCCATGATTCAAGATCTTGATTGTCTTGCATCATATTAACTAGATCATTTGCTTTTGATGCTAGAGCACGAAGTTGTGTTTTTGCCATCTCACCTTCTGCATCTTCAAAGCCTTCTTTCATAGCTTGCTTTGTTGCAGTAGCATACATAACTGACTTAGCTTTATCACCATAACGCTGTTTAAATCCAGCATAGTTCTTCTTCATACCCTTTACGATATCTTCTCTCTTCTTCATCTGAGAGTCAGACATTTCACCCATTTCTTTATTATGAGCATAAGTGTCTTCAGCCATGCATTCTTTTAATCCATGAACTGCACACATTGTACCAGCTTCTGTCATATTACACTTTGCTTCAGTGACAGTGCTTCCTGTTGAAGAATATCCATAACCAGAAGTGTTTACGTTTCTATCATCTTCAGAACCAAGCTTCTTACCAACAGGTTTCTTCTTAGCTTTTGCAACTGAAGTTTCTTCGTATGCAGCTTCTGCTGATTTGATACTACGATATCCGTGTCTCTTACCAGGATCATTCTTCTGAACTTCTTGTTCAGCTTTTACATTTCCTGCAGTAAAAACGTTTTTATTCTTATTAACATCTTCTTGATCTTTTACCGGATGAGCGGCAAGAAAATCCTCTTCACCCTTCGGAACGTTTCGACCAGCTCTGTCTTTAATGATATCTTTAAGATTCTTCGCCATTAGATTCTTCCTCTTCGGTATTTTCTTCCGTAGCATTATCTTCAGGCTGTTCTACATCTTCAACTTCTTCGGTATCTTCTGCAGAATCTTTAAATATACTCTGTGCTACTTCTATTTTCTTATTATTTATAGCATCCGTAATACGATCAAGCATAATGTTTTTAAAGGAGTTTTCAAAGTCTAAAGCATTTTCCGTTTTAGCCTGATTAATCATATTTAATATAGCATCACTCATAGTTTAACTCCACGTTGATATTTTTGTAAAATCTGTTTTGCTTTTCCACCACCAGATTTAGCTATGATCTGTGAAGCAGATTTTAATTTAGCCATGTCTTGTAATGATTTATTATCTTTATTTATTAAACGCTGATACGTATTCTGAGCATCTACTAATTTTTTAGATCCATCATCACCATCACTAGGAGCAGCTTGTGTCGGTGCAGCACCACCTGAATCAGGAGCTCCTCCACCCATAGAGCCATCATCCATCATCGGTGGGTTAAAGATCTCATCTTCTTGTTCTTCAATTATTTTTGCTCTTTGTTCTTCAATATCTTCATCTGTTTGTTTCAAAATATTCTTCTGAATCCATTCATTAGAATAATATTTACCGATCAATGGCATTATGTTATTATAAACATCTATTCTTGAACTTAAGATTTCATTGTCTTTAAGTTCTGTGAAGAAACCATCATTTGTAAAGTCGATCTTCATATCTTTACAGATATTGTTCCAATCTTCGATTGTCACAACACCTTTAAGAACAAGTTGTCTTTCTAATATTTTAAGGAATAATGAAGAGAATTTTCTTCTAAGTCTAGAAACAAACTTAGCGAACTTAACTTCTTCTCTTGTAATTTCTGATGATCTTCCGATATTAAAAGCAGTATTTTCTTGTTCAATACGACTTACTGGAACGTTAAGCGATCTATAAAGTTTCTTTTGGAAATAGAGAACATCTTCCATCTCACCAAGGTTTTGACCGGCTGGAAGGGTAGTAACCTCCGTACCTCTTCCGCCTTCACGACGTGGAAGCCAATAGTCTTCTAACATAGTCATGAACTTACGATCATCTCTGATCTCACCGGATGCAGCATCATAAACAAGACGGTTCTTATGTTTAACCATGATTTCACGAACGTATTGTTCTGCCTTCATCTTAGGAAGGTTGCCAACATCAATATACCAAAGACGACGTTCTGGCGCACGAGAGATGCGATAAATCACTGTTGCATCTTCAAGAGTACGAAGCTGATTTAAAGGCTTAATACCTTTGTGAAGATGTGATAACACCATGGTTCCATACGTATCAGTTAAACCTGATGTAACATGAATAACGGCGTCTTTAGCAATCTTTAAACCTGATTGAGTTGTTGGTCCGCTTTGTTTGTTACCAACATTAAAGCCTCTCTCATTGAAGATATAGTATTCTGCTTCAGTCTTAGTAACTGTTGCATCACCATTCTTAACTCTCTTCTTAGAGACTTCTTTAATTTTTCTAATTTTTCTTGGATCGATATATCTAACTTCTTTGATACCATCTCTAACGTTAGCATCATCAATAACAATGTGATAGTAAAGACGACCGTCTATATACCATCTTTTATAAATGTCATAAGCATGATTGTTAAAATCTATGAGTCTTAAGACTTCTTTAAACTCGTTTTGTATAGCCTTTTTAATGTTTGGTGTAATATCTACATCGTCTAAAACGAGTTTAAGGATGTCTTCTTCATCTACACAAATAGAAGCATTTACAATCTCATCAACTGCAGCATCAATTTCTGGCTGCACTGACATTTCTCTATATTTCGTGACTAACTCTGCTTCAGTTCGTACAGTACCATCTAAGTCGACATATGTCCCGTACGAACCTCCAGCAGATATTGTAACCGCCCCATCGTCTGATTCTTTTGGAACAAACGACGGGAACGATTCTTCTTTTTCTTTTCTTTTGAATTCAAATCCAAATAGTTCTGCCATCAAATCCTACTTTGTTTAAAGTTGTTTCATAATATATATTGTATTCTTAGATATCACCGGCCAATCTGACTGGATAATCTGATGGAGATGGACCTGCTGCTACTGGTTCCCAATAATCATAAGCGAAAGTAACGTCAAACGTTTCAACTGTATTTGTTGTATCCCAATCTAGTGAGATAGCATCCACAGAAGTTGGAAAAGCACCAACAAGAGCATATGATCTGATGATACCAGCATCGTCACCAGGACCAGCTTTACCATATTGAAGCACTTGGATATCTACTTTATAATTTTCAGGTGATCCACTACCTGCTGCAGATCTATTTGAAACATGCGTATTGATATAGTTTAACCATGCTTCGAAGTCATTACGAAGTTTGAAATCTTCGTCGTTCATTACAGTTACTGTCCAATCAGCAAATGTTCTGTCGCCGGCGATCTTAATCTTTCTTCCAAAGTATGGAACATCGACCGGATCAACGGTCGATGCTGGTAGCTGAGCTGCTCTAATTAGAAAAGTAGCTCTTTCTGAATCACCTTCTATACCAGGTGCTGATGGAAATGCCATGATTACTTTGAATAGTGATGGTCTTGCACCACCAAGAATCAAACCATTTGATTTGAAGCTATCGATATTAAAACCCATTTGTTAAACTCCTTTTTTATTTCTATTTATTAGAACTTGCCAACAACTTCAGAGAAGGCTACACCAGTTCTAACAGCAACGAAGTTCAACTGAATGAAATTGATTGAGCGAGCTGGCTTAATGTAAATATCACCGATAAACTCGTTACGATCAATTACCTCAGGTGTATTGTTTGTTCCGTCACAAACAACCAAGAAGTCAGTAATACCGCGACGACCCTTAACATCTCTTAGGTATGGCACTACTAAGTTTTTAAACTGAGCTCTTGTGAATTCATCGTTGAACTCGAATAGTGTAAACTTAGCAGCTGTCGCGATTGCCTTTTCAAGAACAATGAACAATCTACGAACATTGATTCTATCAAATGCAGATGGCTTATTAAGAGCTGTCTTATCACCAAAGAGAACAATTCCTTGACCAGGGAATGCAACAACTGGGTTTACACCAGCCTTGTAGAGTTGATCTCTTTCAGCTTTTCTTGGGTTGTAAGCTAGCTTAACGATATTCTTGATATTACCGCGGTTGAAACCAGCAGGTGACCACCATGGATCATTTGTGTTATCTGTACGAACACAGAGACCAGCAATGTCACCGTTTAGAGGTACCCAACGATACACGTCATTGTACTTATCGTACATGTACTTGTATCCAGAATCAACAACAGCATAAGAAGTGCTTCTTACATTATTCTTAAAGTCAAGTACTGCATTCATTTCATCACCAACATTGTTAACAACGTCAGCTTTAAGTGGAGAAATGAAAGCTACGCAGTCTTTTCTTACTTCACAGACATTATCGATGATGTAGTTTGCAAGATCGGCACTTGATTTTGCTTTACCCTGAAGGATAAGTGACACATCAACATCTTCAGCTGAAGCAAACTTATCGTAACCTGAAGCTATAACTGCAAGTGAAGCAGCAAGTTCACCATAGCCGTCCTGTCCACCATTAAACTGGAGATTTAATGCAAATTGATTTGTTGAGCTTGTAATATTTATAGCGTTATTATGAACAGCACCAGATCTGTCATTTGCAAACCAAACGTACTTTGACTGCTCATTCAATACTGTCTTATAATATAATGCTCCACCATCAGCTGTCTTAGCGTCATCAGCTCTTGAAAGACCTTTATATGTCTCTAAGAGAGTTCCACTAACACCAGTAAATCTTCCGTTTTCGTCAACAATTACAATGTGCATCTCGTCATTTGCAGTGGTGTTACCAAATTCAGTAACATACTCTGATTGACCAGGAGCTCTATCAAATGTATTATAGAATTCCCAATAACGATTGATTGTATTTGTTGTGTATGCTTCACGAAGTCTATATCTATCAAGTGATCCTATTGTAAATGATAGAGATGCATTTGTAGTTGTGATTGAACTTACGTTTGCAATCTTAAGATACTGTTCACCGATAGAACCGTTACCAACCTTGATAAGATCACCTGAAACAATAGATGTCTGAGCACTAATGATTGCAGTCTGAGCTAAGCTCCAAGCAACAAAAGTGTGTGATTCAGAATTGGCTTTTGCAGTTGGTGTGATTAAACCGCCAACTGAGCTGTTTGAAGAAATTTGAATACCCGTTGAGTTTGAGAAAATAACAGTATAAATTGTGTTATTTGTCAAATTAGTTGGCGCAGTATTACCAGCAGCTGTTAGATACTTAACAGTAGTACCATTAGCAATGAAATTACTTGCTAAAGAGATAAAACCGTTAGCACCAATATCAGTATTTGTATCGAATGTAGCAGAGTTACCTGTTATAGTAACAGTCAATGCTGTTGAGTTTGCTACAAATTGACCAGTGTAGTCATTTGTAGCATTTGCTAGTAGAAGATCTGACTGATAAGCGTTTGCAGAGTCACAAACAGAGATTCTTAATGAGTTACCAAGGTGACCTGGATATCTTGCAACATAAAGAATATCGGTATCAAATTCACCATCAACCTGTTCATAGTGTTCTTCGTTCTTTACAATCTGAGCTAAAGCGTTTGATACAACTCCAACGTTTGCAAAAGCAGTAAGAGTACCAATGTTTGCTGTCTCTGTTGTTGTATTAGCAACACGAACAACATAAAGCTTATTTCCATATGAAAGGAAACTTGCTGCGGTAAAGAATGTTTCTTCTGCGAAATTCTTATGTGGCTTACCAAAACGCTCTACGAGAGCAGTTTCAGAATCAATAAGAACTCTCTTATCTAATGGACCCCATCTGAAGATACCAGCAATCGCACCCTCAGTAGTAGATACTGCAGGCACAACCGTTGTTAGGTCAATTTCAGAAATGTTTACACCTGGACTAACTTGAAATGGCATTTTTTTCTCCTTCCATGCATGGAATATTATTATTAACGTTTTAATTTATTTATAAAAAGAGATATTTCATGTCATATTATCATTTGCCCATAACCAATTCTCGCCTTTTGGTAAGTCTAAATCTGGCTCATCTTCTCCTTCAGAAAAGAAACCAAAAGGTGTTAACTCACTCGCAATTTGATCATCATCTTTATCTCTAATTTTTGTTAGAGTATTAATATCAGTCATTTCTCTAAAATAGTGTTGATCTGATAACCAAGCAAAAAGTACAAGACCTATAACTAAATCGTCATGATTTCCTGACTCTGCTTCGTAAGACTTACCTTTTCTAGAGAAAACAGACAGTTCATGTATTGTTTCATGATCATTAATAATTAACTGGTTTTGTTCTACTAGAAGCTTCATTATTGAACAACCTACAGACTTAACAGTCTTAGTTGTTCTGATTCCTTTATCTGCGCTTGATCCACTAAATCCTGATGAGATTCTTTTGCCTGCTCTACCATCATTTTCAGATGAAAGTAAAGTATCCATATCATATTCATAATATAACATATCAGAAACTTGACCACCAATATCATTGATTTCTACAAGTACAGAAGCATTATTATATGATCTACTAATCCTGTGAATGATAGAGCAATAATCAGTAGGAGTGATCATATTATCTCTAAAGATACAGACTTGTTCATATGGCATCTTTGTTACATCTATAACCTGAAACGCTGAATAGTCTAGACCTTTACCACGTGATACGTCAACAACCATAACATATGAATGACCTTGTTTAGGTTCAACATATTGTTTAATACCATTCTTATCAAAAAGTGGTATCTTAGCTACTAGTTCTTTTAGTTTCCAACCAGCAATAAGAGTACCAGAACTACCAAGAAACTCTACGCAGTATTCTTGCTCGAACTTCTCAGTATCAAAGCTCATGGCAGCGATAGTGTCTTCTCTCCACTTATCATCTCTACCAGGAACATCATACCACATAACTTTAATAGGTTTATATTGGTTCTTTTGTTGTTCAGCTTCTACCCAAATCTTATGAAAATGATTGAGACCGTTTGGTGTAGAAACCAACACTATCTTAGAATCATTGCCAGAAGAAATCGTAGGATAAACTGAGGTAAAGAACTCATCCCATGTATCAATGAAGGCTGCTTCGTCGATGAATAGAAGGTTGATAGAATAACCACGAATAGCATCTGATGAAGTAGCAGCTGCTATAACTCTCGAGTTATTTTCAAGTACGAAAGAACCCTTGTTCCATTCTATGATACCTTGCTGTAACCACTTTGGAAGATGTTGATATGCAAGTTGAATACGACCAAGAATTTCTCTAGCAGTATCACCTTTGTTGGCAAGAAGAGCAACAGTCTTATCTGCATGAAATATAATATACCATAAGATGAAACCACAGGTTGTTGTAGACTTACCGGCCTGACGTGCTGTTGCTATGACCGTATATCTATTCTCGGCCATAGATGTAATCATTTCTTTTTGGTAGTCATAAAGTTTGAAATTAATCAAACCTTCATTGATGCTAATAATCTTCATATACTTTTCAATAAAATATACTGGATCTTTAGCACACTTTACGTATTCTTGTACGAGTTCTGGAGTCCATTGTATCTCTACAGAACGTCTCTTAAGATTTACGTTACCCTTATAACCACCTTCAATTATGACTTCTTCAGTCATTTTTTCTCATATCCTGAATTACTTTTTGAAGTTCTGCTGTTGAACCAACAAATAAGTTGTTATGATTTACAGTAGTATTGTTTGTTGGTTTTTCAATATCTTGGATCTCTCTTATAGTTTTTTGTATAGCAAGAAGATCCTTATTCGCATCAAGCAAATTTTTCATAAGGATTGCTACAACTTCATATGCTCTTGCTTGTTGTGATTGATCAGCAATTTGCATGAGCTTATCAAGTGCTTCTGATCCAGTATCAATTATATTATGAATATTTGATCTAGCTACAGTAAAATCATCTTTAGCGGTATCATCATTTGCTTCTTTTTCAAGTCTTCTGATAACATTTGTATTTACTGCCGGAGTCACAGGTGTTATTCCTAAAGCATTCGCAATCGGATCATTATTTGCTGTTGACATTTTTTACTCACTCTGTTATAATAGTATCTATGGAGACACAATATCCAAAATCATCTGTTGCTTCAATCTCTGTCAAGGCTACTGATGCATTAACATTTGATGTTGGCGAACCGTTAGCTAATAAGCCTGGTCTTACTGTAATTCTTTCTGATACATCAGTTATACCTACTGCACTTTGCAGTTCGCCATCTGCGACTTTTGGTATATAAAAGTTTGTATTTGCAAATTTAATAATGCCAGTTTTCTTAATAGGACCATATATGTAGCCTTTAAGCGTAAAGTCTAATGTCCAGATTAAAGCTCTTCTTTGCTCAAAATTTCCTTCATATGTATCTTCTATATTTACTGATTCTAAAACTACAGGTATATCCATAATAATACCCATTTCAGGTATTAATTTAACAGTTGTAGTCCAATCAGGTGTGAAGAATGGAAGTATTTGTTCTACTATCTTAGTACCATCTTCAGCATTTTTTACATAAATGTATAATCTAAAAGATATATTATATGGAACTGGATTATATTGATATTTTAATTTGCTTGTAGAAGTATTATCTTTAACTACAGTTCTTCCTATTGTATTAAGTTTTCTACTAGTATCGTATCTCATATCTATCATTTCAAATGACATACGCGGAAGACTAATAGCTGTTTGTCTATCTATGTTTGGATCAGCATCTACTCTAGCTAAAACTTTTTCTTTAGCTGCATATGCTAGAGGAACTTTCATTAATGCTACTGTCACATTATTGGAATTAGTTCTAGTAATGTGAATATCATTGAATAATGTTCCAAATAATGTTACATATTTTCTTATTGTACTAAAATAAAATGTTTGTCCAAACATTAGTATTCTCCAGTTTCAGAGAATGGATCTTTTTCTGTAAAATCTAAGAACTCATCTATTTCATTTTGAATAAAACTATTATCAGCTAGATCATCTATCTCTTCTAGAGTATAATTTTCCATGACAAGATAATCACCGTCTTCAGTAATTATTCTTTCATTATCTTCGTTTAAGAGAGCCCAGTCGAATATATTGATTGAAAGATTCTTTTGAATAGAATCAATTTCAGCTATGCCAGTATTAAATTTTTCACTAGAATATTCGAAGAGCTCACATCTAAGTTCCCAAGTTTGTAGAGCTCCAAGTTGATAGAACATTTCATTCTTATTTACATATATAATTTTAAATAATTTATTATTAAGTGGGAAGTAGACTAGATCACCTTCATTTGGTCTAATAAGTGCACTATCCATTCCAACTTCTTCGTAGAATACTCTTTGAGCAATAGAAAATACTATTTGATCTCTAATTTCAAGACCAAACTTAGACAAGAAATTTCCATCACCGGTAAAACCATCGACAGACTTGATGTATAATTCTACAGGATATGCTCTATTATACTCTGATATATCATCAGCGCCGTAGATTTCATCTTTATTTTTAATAACTCTAGGAACATAATACATGTCTTGTCCATAGATTTTTATGGACTCAATGATAAGGTTCTCAATGAGAAGTTGTTCTTGACTATTTTGAAAGTTATTAAAATAAAAATTTGTAGCCATTAGCCTATCATATCTGTTACTGGCAGACTATAGCTGCTAATCATTTCTTTTTCTAAAGCTTGAATTTCTTCATCAGCTTCATCATATATCTTTTGACCATTAAACTTTATACCGCCCGGCAAAGTCATCCCGTCAAACTTTTTCATGTTTGTTCCCCACTGCTTTTTTATTAAAGCAGTTGCATACTGTGCCAACCAACGATCACCCCATGCATCAGTATAAGTATCAGGATCAACAACTTCATACGCTTCAACTATTAGATAATGATTATCCTCAAGTTTATTCCAATCCATATCGATATGTAATCTATCTGTATGTCTATTATATCTTAGTGGTTGCTTTCCTACTAATAAATATTCTAACATTTGTATATGTTGCAAAGCCATATAATATGGCACCATAGAAACAGATGTTAGTGTATAAAGATCGTTTAATGCAATCTGATATCTTATATTAAACATATTATTTGTATTTAACGCATCACCAATATCAAATATATTAATAGCACCTATGATATTTTCAGGTAAAGTAATGTATTTGTTTTCTTTATCTTGTGCTGTTACTTGATGCTTATAATAAGTCTTTAATGATCCATCAAAGTGATAGTCCCAATAGTATCTTAAAGCTTGATCTATACGGTCTTCAACTTGATCGTCATCAACATTGATTTCTAAGACCGGTTTGCCAAGTGTACGGAGACAATATTCTTTAAATTGTGATCTTGATGCTGGTACTGCCATTTTAAACTCCGGAAGGCCTTTTAAGTATTTATAAATAAGTCAGAGTGACTAATATAATATGGAGAAAACATGAAAATCCTCAACTATATCAAGAACCAATTTCCTAAAATCAATAATAAAAACTTTCATAAGTTTCTTACCCCAGAATGGGTAAATGAAAACTTTATGTTTGATCTTAAAGCTTCAGATTATCAGACTCTACAAGAGTTCTGTGAAGCAATGCATGTAGAATACATTTCTAGATACTTCTCCGGAGTCTGGAAATCTAAGCATGGATACGCAGAATCAGGCAGATACTTGATTAAGTTTGCTAACATGCAAAAGTCACAGTCTATCCTAGATGTTGGATGTGGAGATAATTACTATAAAGAAAAGATCAAGAATCTTGTAGGATTAGATCCTTATCATCCAAAGGCAGATATTAAAAAGACTCTTGAAGAGTTTGAACCTAAGAAACAATATGATCAGGTGTTAGCTCTTGGTAGCTTAAACTTTGGTACTGATAGAAAACATATTGATGAGATGTTTGCTAAGGTTATTAATATGACGAAAGTAAACGGATATATCTATTTTAGATTCAATCCCGGCATCGATCATAAACCATTCACTAAAGATAAGACTAGCTTTAAGTTTATTGATTGGTTCCCGTGGACACAGGAACATATATTTGGTTTGATGAAAATTCATAACCTTAAGATGATTAGGTTTGCAATTGAAAGAAACCAGCAGGGTGACGAGCGATACTTCTATATAATGCAGAGGTTAGGATGATTGATTATAACACATCGCCGTATGAGCAGTGGGTATCTTTAAAAACTAAAGATCCATTAACCTATCATGGCTTCGATGGATTATATAATTTTTGTAAAGCAACTAGCTTATATGATTTTAATAAAAAAGTTGGTGATCCTATAGGAGATATACCAAACTATATCCCCATATGTAAATTCAATGGTGACTGGGAAGATGATGTAAAACAAATGATGGCGCAGACAGAACCAGCTACTTTTGATTTTAGATCTAACCCACGATTTGATAATAATAACAATATGGAATACAATGATTTTAAAAAATGGGGATATAAAGTAGATGGTGAAGATGATTCTTATGCTGTATTAAACAGGATAAGACATGCAGATCTTCCTGATAGTATGATAAAGATTGCTGAACTTTTTAATTTTGATCATCCTGCTGGCAAGAAAAGTAAGAAGCCTAATATTAAGTTTGATGTTCAGATGCCGGGACAAATGTTTTATTGGCATCTTGATAATTTCGGCGGCATCTTAAAAGAACAAAGAGAGGATTATAATAAGTTTGCACCTTGCGATCATGATCAAAGATTGATAATGAGAGTGATAGTTTTCTTAGATGATCAAAAAGAAGGTCAAGTTTGGAAACAAGGAAATGAATACATTCACTGGAAGAAGGGTGATTGTATAACGTGGCCTTGGAGAGATGTTCCACATGGTACATGCAATTTTGGGCATGAACCTAGACCAACTCTAAACATTACTGGTGCAGTAACAGAAAAAACTTATGAGTTTTTGAAATCATGCCCGAAAGTAATTTCAATATGAATGACTTAAATGAATCTATAAAAAAAGTATTTGATCGTTCTGATCCAATGTTTAGAAAGTTTCATTATAATAAGTTTGAAAAATGTGGCGATGAGACGATAAAACTAATTAATGATATGAATCCTGAATTAGTTTTAGATCTTGGTTGTGGTGATAATCAATACAAAGAACATATTAAAAATTTAATAGGTATTGATATAACCAATACAAGAGCAGATATTATATCAGATATATCTTCATTGCCATATGAAGATAATACTGTAGACGCTTGTCTTTGTTATGGCAGCATCAACTTTGGTGATGATGAATTAATAAAAACACAACTAAAAGAAATGAATAGAGTACTAAAAAATAATGGAATCACTGTATTTAGAGGGAATATTCATAAGAGTGATATGATACCTTACTATATTTGGACAGAAGAAAAAATTAATTACTGGACAGAATATTTTAAATTTACACTTCAAGTAGAACCTACTATAATTAGAAGATTAAAAAGAGATGGCAACGGTATAAACGATAAGTGGAAAGATAGAGCATCTAAACAGGCTGGAGTTGCTCCAAGACCTATAGAAAGATTATATTGGATATGGAGAAAAAATTGACAGATGGAAGTGATCTCATATTTGCAACTGGTGCTCCAGGTAGTAAGTGGAGCAGAGTTCTAAGTATATTAGCCCATCATAAAGATATTAATTCTTCCGATAAAGATAAGTTTCCTACGTATCAAACTAAAGTTGATTTTAATGGCCATGAAAAAAATGTTGGCATGCATTCAGCTGCATATTTTGGACCAGGTCATGGAATAGGAGAATTTTTTAATGATCTATCTTCATGCACAAAACAAGATTTTTTAAAAGAAATAGAAAAAGCTTTTGATGATTTTGATAAAGGATATAAAATAATAAAGTCACATTGGTTTTCATATAACCTAGATTGGTTAAAAGAAAACTTTCCAAAAGCTAAAATTATTATAGTTTATAACGGCGATGTTGAAGCTTTTAAATGGTGGCACCTTGTTGGTGGTTGGAATATTAAGTTCCCATATTATGATTGGTATGGTACCGATGAAAAACTCTATAAACATATAAAGATAGAGAATAAGTTAATATTCGATTTTATGAGAAAAAACAACTTAAGTTTTGATATTAAAGATTTTAAAGACCTTGTAAAATACCTCCAGCTGGATGAAGACTTGCATTTTTATGATACTATGCATGATGAAGATTCTGGTTATTTTGCCGGTAGGAAGTATACCAAAGGATTTAAAAAGTATGGTATAGGAACCGCCATATCGGTTTATAATCAGGAAATACCATCTTTTAGTAATCTTGATGACTTGTTGCCAAATATAAATAGCAAGATTGCTAATAAACATACAGAAAGCCGCGTAGACGATATCTTAATAAACCTATATGGAAAAGACTGGTTAGATAAGATTGATGCTATTATAGCAGGAGAAGAAATAAATGAGAATTAATGCTTTTGTGTCATTTGATCCTTTATTTTCGGATATCAATACTGTATTGGAACATCCAACTACGGCAGATATTATAGAAGATAAGAATGGTGAACTTTTTGATTTCCCTTATCAGAATATCAATGTTATTTCTGGTAGAACATATAGATCAAGTATAATGACTGGCGCTTTGCCAACACTTGTTGAAAACATGTTTGATACTAATGGAAGAGAAGAAGTTAACTTTGGTGTTAGGATCATGAATGGTTTAGCCCCAACGACTAGACTGATCAGTGCATTTAATGAAATGCTTCCTTCTGGTTCAAGATTATTTCTTATAAAGAAGCAAGATCTATCAAGTGTTGTTACGTATTATCAGAACCTATATGATACACTTACGGCTTCAACCGCACGTCCTGACCAGATGAGAAGAAAAGTATTGTTTTGTCTTCCGAGTGAAACAGTTACACACCAGCAGATTTCAGATGCGGTATATGACATAGCAAATTATGCAGACGCATATTTTTCATCTGTAAATGCAACGGCATTCTCTGCGTTTGATCAGTCTAAGTTTGTATCAGGTGGATCAGAAACAGACACAGGTTTACTTTATAGATTACGTACAATTCCTTAATATTTTAAGGGTGAATTATATTTTATGAGAGATGATCAACTTATATTTTTTATTGGAGCTCCTGGTAGCTCTTGGTCAAGAATAGCAACCATTCTTGGATACTCACCAAAACTAAATCTAAACCTCTCTGATTATTCGTCAGAGAGGCAATACTATATTAAAAATAGTAAGTCATGGTCTCACCTAATAAACCACCAGGGTTCTTATTTCGGGTCTGAAATGGAATTTGGTTATAGGTTTGAAGATCCAGAAAGTTTCTATAACAAAATATCTTTTAAGAATGAACTAGCTAGAGCTTTTTCTGAGTTAGATGATACTAAAAATTATCTGATAAAAAGTCATTCTTTAGCATATAATATAGATTGGTTGGTTAACAACTTTCCAAAAAGCAAAATTATTTTTGTAATAAAACAGCCTATAGAAGAGTGTGTTGAGTGGTGGCAAAATGCTGGTGGATTTGATATAACTTATCCACGTTATGATTGGTATAAAGATAAAGATCTACATAAAGAGTTTAATAAACAGCAGCTAAGCATAAAAAAGTTTATTAACGACTGCGGTTATCCTTTATATGCTCCAACTAATTCTTTGTTTAGAGACAAACTTCAAATTAATATCGATGAAAAGCCAGTTAATGAACATATCAAAGCTATTCAACTATTAAATCCAAGCGGTGAGGGTGATCCTGACTACAGGACACAAATTTGTTTTTATAATATGGATATATAATGACACTTAAAATATATTGTTTCAAGTGGGGAACTAAGTACGGTCCTGAATATGTGAATAGGCTGTACAAATCTGTATGTAAAAATTATAAAGGCAGCATTGTATTTACGTGTATAACTGATGATAAGACTGGATTAAATTCGAATATCAATATTATTGATTACAACACCAGTAAAATACATAGTCTTAATAATGTTTTTACTATTGAAAAATTAAAACTATTTGATCCAAACTATGTTGGTCCTGGCAATAACATATTGTTTGATATTGATGTCTTATGTTTAAAAGATTTTACTTCTTATATAAAAGAATATAATTTTGTTGAACCAAGATTTATTAAGAATTATTGGGCTAATCCTGAGCAATGCGTTGCTTATTTCCATAAAGGAGCCTGTGATATAAACAGTTCTTTTATTACATGGAAAGACGATCAGCTAGAATCACTATATAAATTCTATATAGACAACGAAAAGAAAATTAATTTCCTCTTTAAAAGCTTTGATAAATCTCTTTTTGGCATATTCAGAGATAAATTAAACTATCATCCAAGAAATATTGTTTATGCTTATAACTTTGGTGCTGATCATAGAGATGATATGAAACCATATATTCTCAGAGATAATTACTATTTTTGTTTATTTAATACATCGCATGGAGTAGGTAAAGAACTTCATGAAGTTGATGGCTGGGCAAAGAAGATGTGGGTTGCAAACGATGCTTAATATGTCTCAGCTTAAAAAACAAATGGATTCATATAATAAGTTTTATAACTCAAGACTTAGAGCATTTATTTCTTCTTATGAAGAAGAAAAATCAAAGATATTCGAATCAGTACTTAATAAGTTTGACTTTATTAAGAATGAAAATGTAAGCTTTGTCGCTAGTGGTTTACCATTTTTTATGATTAATGTTTTAAATAAAAGATTTTATGAATGCGATAAAGAATTTAAATATCTAAATAGAAGTAAAAAAATAATAAATCAAGATGATGGATTATTTGAAATTACTTTCATAGATTTAATTAAAAAAGAAAATGTTGAAAGACAAAATAATATTAAAACCATTAAACTAATTGATTATAGTCCACTTATCAAGTCTACGTATAATATTATTAAAGAACATTTCGAAAATCTATCAATAGAATACCATAACAAAAATGTAAACTTTGAAGATATTAGAGATATAACAAAAGATAGCTTGGTAATAATACCATATAGTGAATACTTGTATATCCTGAATGAACTTAATATTTTCAATAAAGGACAATATGTTTTAATCTTCAATCAAAAAGATGATGATGAGAAAAGA
>JACCDP010048610.1_pt1 | contig 23000 bp, 14 predicted proteins | sample 7445841 | NCBI WGS metagenome assembly JACCDP01 (sample SAMN15323441, study PRJNA562643) | freshwater metagenome | isolation source: river surface water | place: USA:Blue River Watershed | collected 2017-08-17
ATCCGTTCCTTTAACTTAAGAAAGCTTCGATTATGGCACGCATTTGTCCGCTGACGGGTCGCCGCCCGGTGAAAGGCAATCACATCTGGCGCTCGGGTAAGGCCAAGAAAAAGGGTGGTATCGGTACTCACGTCACCGCGATCACCAAGCGCAAGTTCTACCCGAACCTGCAGCGCGTGAAGGCCATCCTGCCCTCTGGAGAGGTGCGCTACCTGCGCGTCTCGGTGAAGGCTCTCAAGGCCGGTCTCGTGACCAAGGCTCCGCGTCGCACTTGGAAGAAGGCCGACGCCGCAGCGAAGTAAGCGCTGACGCTCCTGAATCGTTCTGATCGGGGTACAACGAACAACGGCTCCCGCAATCCGGGAGCCGTTGTTGTTTTTGGGGCCTGTCCCGCATCGGGTAGGCCGCGGTTTTTTTTCGCTGACCCGGGGCCGCAGGCAACCCTGCGGCCCCGGGCCGGATGGACTGACTCAGTGCTTCGCCCCGGCCGAGGCCAGGAATTCGAGCAGGTCGGTCAGGTCTTGGGGCGGCAATTGTTCGAAGCCGCCCGGCATGATGGATTGTCCGGACGATTCCAGCTTGGCGATGGAGCTGCGTTGGAGGACGTGCTTGGTGCCCGTGGTATCCAGGATTTCGACCGAGGTGGCCGTCTCAGCGTCGAGTCGGCCGGAGAGGCTCTCGCCATCCTTCTGGGTCACCGTCCACAGCTTGTAGTTGGCTTCGACCGACCGATTGGGGTCGAGGATCTCGGTGAGGATCTCCGCTTTCGGTCGGGCCCCGATCCCGGTCAATTCGGGCCCGATGCGCCCCCCTTTTCCACCCATGGCGTGGCAGGCGATGCAGTTCTTCTCGAAGACCTCCTTGCCGTGGTCAGCCTTGCCGGCCTTCAACACCACCGGCTGGAGCTGTGTGATGAGCGTTTGCATGGCGGCCGAAGACTTCGGTGAACTGCTCTGCTGCAGGGAGCGGGCCTTGGCCGACACCGCAGGGTCGGCGTGGCTGGTCAATTGGTTCCAATGGTCCCTGCTGAGATCCCCGGCCACCAAGGTGCCCGATTCCACCGCGCCCAGGAGTCCCAGGGCCCATTCCTTGCGACGCAGGAGCAGGGCGGTGGCGCTGCGGCGCATGGCCGGAGACAACTCCGCCCACCGGCTCACGACGGCTGGGGCGATCTCTGGAATTCGCGAGGTGGCCAGGGTTCCGATCAAACCGTTGGCGAGGCTCGGGGTGCTGAGGATGCCGATTTGGCTCAGGATGGCGGTGACGGAAGCCGGGTTATCCTGGATGGCCATGAGGCGGCGGGCTGCATCGATGCGGTCGGCATCGCTGGCGGTGGCCAAGGAAAGCGCCTGGGCCAGTCGCGCAGCCACGGCAGGAACCTGACTCGCGACCAGTTCACCGCGACCCCACTGGGTGACCAGTTGCACCAAGGCCACTTTGCCCGCGTCCGGAGCCTTGGCCACGGCGGCTTGGATTTGCTTCATCGTGTCTGCGGTGAACGTGGGGGTTCGGTTGGCAGGCCATCCCGCGGTCACCCCTTCCAGGATGGCTCCGGAGACAGCAGGCGAGGCACCGGCTGCGGCCAAGGCGAGCCGCAAGGCATTGGATTCCGTGGCCGCGTGGTGCCGGGCCACCGTGCGCAACAGCGCCAGTGCGCCCGGTGAGGTGGGAGCCACCGCCAAGGACGACGTCAGGAAGGCCTGATGGTGATGGGTGGCTGCGGCCGTGAGGGCGTCCTTGAGCCAAGGGTCGGTGGTGTTCTTCGGATTCTGGTAAGCCTCCACCAGCGGCAGGATCGAAGCGGTGTTCCCCCGGTCGGCGACGGCCAGAAGGGCCGCGAGGCGGACTTGGGCGTCGGTGTCCCTGATCAGCAATTGCCGCCAATCCTCGGCCGTCCATCCCTCGGCCGGCAAGGTCATCACGGCCGCACGCCGCACGGCCGCAGAAGCGTGGCGCAGGGCCGATTTGGGAGCCGACTCCGATGCACCCAGTCCGTGCAAGACCCACAAGGCGTGGAGTGCGCGGGGGTTCAAGTTCAATTCGTCCGCGGAGGCGTCGGTCGCAAGGCGGACCAGATCCGGAACAACCGTGCGGTCCTGCGCCTCCACGAGCCGGCGCTGGGCCTGCAGTCGCACTTCCATGACGGGTGATCCCAATGCCGTCAGCCAGCGGGCGGTGTCGCGGCCTGACAAGTCCGCTTTCGGGGCGGCTTGGCCACTGCGGTGGGTCACCCGGTAGATCCGCCCGTGAGTCTTGTCTCGCAACGGTGTCTCGTAGGCGTTGCCCTTGCCGTTCTTGAACCCGTTGGGCACAGGGTTGTGCTGGATGATGAAGTTGTACCAGTCGAGCACCCAAAGGGCGCCATCCGGGCCCACCTCGGCCATGATGGGTGAAAACCACTCGTCGTCGCTGGCCAGGAAGTTCTTCTCGTTGGTGGCCTTGAAGTCGGCTCCGGAGCCTTCGAAGCGGAATTGTCCGATGAGGTGCCCCGTGGGCTCAGTCACGAAGGAGACCCGGTTCCAGTACTCCTTGGGGAAACTGCGTGCGGTGTAGAGTGCCGATCCGGCGCCGGCGGTGTATTTGCCGTGCCAATCCACCTGACGGACATTCTGGGCGATGGGGTGATAAAGCTGGTTGTCGGCGATGGACTCCATGCGCGCGGCCGACCAACCGTTCACCGCCTCGTAGTAGCGGTTGGGGATGGGCATGTACCAGGCGGCATTGCCATTGGCGGTGGAACCGAAGACCAGACCGTCTTCGGACAAGCCCAAGCCCCAGGTGTTGTTGTTGCTGGAGCGGATGAATTCGAGGGCCGAGCCATCGGGTTTGAAGCGGAAGACGCCCATGCCGAATTGCACCCGCTTGCCACCGACCTCACCGTCGAAGCCGCTGTAGCCAACGACGCCCCAAATCCAATTGTCGTGCCCGTAGCGGATGTTGCTCGCGGTGGCGTGGGTGTCGCCCATGTTCCACCCCTTGAAGAGCACCTTGCGCTCGTCGGCCTGATCGTCGCCATTGGTATCGCGCAAAAACAGTGTCTGCCCGCCTTCGATGACAATCAGGCCGCCGTTGGCATGACACAGACCGGTGGGGATGGAGAGTTTGTCGGCGAAGACCGTGAACTTGTCGGCCTTGCCGTCGCCGTCGGTGTCCTCGCAGATCTTGATCCGGTCGCGCCCCTCGCCGGGTTTCTGCAATTCGTTCGGGTAATCCACCGTCTCGGCGATCCACAGGCGTCCGCGCTCGTCGAAGGCCATGCTGATGGGCTTGAGGATGAGAGGGTCGGCCGTCCATAGGTCGGCTTGGAAACCCTGCCTCAGCACGATCCGCCGAGCCGATTTGTCCGGGGTCAGCGGAGTCTGCATCTGGGTGATTTTTTCACCCTCGGTGCCCCAGCGTTGTCCCGCCAGGTAGTTGGGCATCGGATGCGGCGTCTGCTGATAGGGCAACGGGTCGAGCCCGCTCTTCGGACGCAGTTCTTCAATGGCGGCGGCCAACGGGGTGGCGGCGACCAAAAGCGGCAGCAGTTTGCGCAGTGGATTCATTCGGTGTTGGGAGAGGGTGCTAGTCGATCGAAGTGACGATGGAAAACAAAACTTTGGTGTGGAGTGATGTGAAAACGGGTTTTGACCGCCTGAGGATCAGGTCATGAGTTTGTGCAAGAGCTCTCCGTGGATGTCGGTGAGCCGGTAGTCACGACCCTGGAAGCGGAAGGTCAGGCGTTTGTGGTCCAGTCCCAGCAGATGGAGCAGGGTGGCGTGGATGTCGTGGACATGGGCGCGGTCGGAGACCGGGTTGAAACCCAGTTCATCGGTCTCACCAAGCACTTGCCCGGCCCGGATGCCTGCGCCGGCGAACCACATGGTGAAGGCGTCAATGTGGTGGTTGCGTCCGGTTTTCTCACGCGTCTCACCCATGGGAGTGCGGCCGAATTCGCCGCCCCAGACTACCAACACGTCATTGAGCAGGCCGCGGGATTTCAGGTCCTTGATCAGGGCCGCACAGCCTTGGTCCACCTGATGGGCCACCTTCTCGAGGTCGTTCTCGAGGGTCTCGCCCGGACCGCCATGGGAGTCCCAATTGGTGTGGTACAGTTGCACGAAGCGCACGCCGCGTTCGACGAGTCGGCGCGCGAGCAGGCAGTTGCGGGCGAAGCTGGGGGTGTCGCGGGTGCAGCCGTAAAGCGCCAGCGTGGCATCGGTCTCGCCGCGGAGATCGGTCAGTTCGGGGGCGCTCGATTGCATCCGATAGGCCATCTCGTAGCTGGCGATGCGGGTCGCGATCTCCGGATCTCCGGTCTCGGAGGCCCGGCGCAGGTTCAAATCACCCAGGGCGTCGAGGGTGCGACGCTGCGATTCGGCGCTGATTCCGGGAGGTCGACCCAAATTGAGGATGGGATCGCCGGAGCCTCGCAATGGAACCCCTTGATGGCTGGTCGGCAGGAATCCGCTGGACCAGTTGACGGCCCCGCCTCGCGGCCCGCGCGGTCCGCTTTGAAGCACGACAAATCCGGGGAGATCCCGCGACTCGCTGCCGATGCCATAGGTCACCCAAGAGCCCATGCTCGGCCGGCCAAATTGGCCGCTGCCGGTGTTCATGAAGAGCTTGGCCGGCGCGTGGTTGAAGAGGTTGGTGGCGCAGCTTTTCACGAGGGCGATGTCATCGACGATGCCTGCGGTGTGCGGCAGCAAATCGCTGACAGAGGCTCCGGATTGTCCGTACTGGCGGAAGGTGCGCTTGGACCCGAGCAGGGTGGACTTGTTCTTGAAGGAAGAGTCCATGAAGGCAAAGCGCTTGCCTTCGAGGAATGAGTCGGGAATGGGCTGCCCGCTGAGCTGGTTGAGCCGCGGTTTGGCGTCGAAGAGTTCGAGTTGGCTCGGGCCGCCGGCCATGAACAAGTAGATGATGCTCTTGGCGCGGGCCGGGTGATGGGTGGCTGGCGTCTTGAGCGATTTGTGCGCGGTTGGCGCAGAAGTCTGGATGGTTTGCCCCTCGGCCAGCATCGATGCCAGCGCCAGGTTGCCCAGGCCCAGGGCGCACCGTCCGAAGAAGTGCCTGCGGGTCAGGTCTTGCAGCGATTCAGCGAAGGGGTGGTTTTCCATGGCGGCGGCTGTTTGGGTCACTCCCGGGTAATGGTTTCGTCGAGGTTGAGCAGCACGCGGGCCACCGCGAGCCAGCCGGACTCGGGTGGGTTTCCCGCGGATCCACCGGATGAGCGCTCTTCGCGAAGCAGGCGCAGGAGTCGTTGCGATTCTTCGGGTGCTGGTCGCCGTGCGGTGCATCGTAGGAATCCGGCGGCGATCCGATCCGTATCTGTTCCGGGTGCGGTGGCCATTTGATGGGCGATGTGCCGGGCCAGTTCGTGGAACTGGGTGTCGTTGAGCAGGGTCAGCGCCTGCAGTGGGGTGTTGCTGCGCAGGCGTCGGGTGCAAGTGGTGAAGGTGTCCGGGGCGTCAAAGACGGCCAATGCGGGATGCAGTGTGGCCCGCTGGATTCGGGTGTAGAGCGCACGTCGGACGCGCTGCCCGCCAATGCTGGGCACCCAGTCTCGGTTTGACTGCGTGAAGGCCCCGAGGCCGGCGGGCTGCGGGGGTTGCACCGGGGGACCGCCCAGGGAATGGTCGAGTTGACCGGAAGCGGCCAGAGCCACATCGCGGATGATTTCGGCGTCGAGGCGGAGGCGGTTTTGCCGCGCCAGCCACCGGTTGAGGGGATCGATTTCGCGCAGGTCAGGTCGTGCGACGGATGAATGCCCGTAGGTGGCCGACCTGACGATGCAGCGGTGCAAGTGCTTGAGGTTCCATCCGGATTCCTGGAATTCGACGGCCAGCCAGTCGAGCAGTCCTGGATGGGTAGGTGGGGTTCCTTGGCTGCCGAAGTCGTTCTCCGTCTCCACGAGGCCGCGGCCGAAGTATTGTTGCCACACTCGATTGACGAGCACACGGGCGGTCAGGGGATGGTCCGGCGAAACCAACCATCGGGCGAGGTCGAGCCTGTGGTATCGGCCGTTTTTCGCAGGCAGGGGTGGTAGGACTTTCGGTGTCGCAGGTGGCACCGGTTCGGCGGGGCGTGTGAAGTCTCCCTGGATGAAGCGCCGGGTTTCGCGCGGTTGGGTGCGCTCGCTCAAGACCAACGTGGTGGCCCATCCCGGAGTCTTTGCTTTGGATTCGCTCGAGCCGGCCGGCAGGCCCGGAAGCTCCAGGGTGGGTTCGTCCTGATCGTTGAAGAAGGCGAACAGGCCGTAGTAGTCGCGGTGGGAAATGGGGTCGAACTTGTGGTCGTGGCACTGGGCGCATCCGACGCTCAGGCCGAGCAAGGCCGATCCGGTGGTGGCCACGCGGTCGAACACCGATTCGATGCGGAATTGTTCGGGATCAATGCCGCCCTCTTGATTGATCTGGGTGTTGCGGTGGAAGCCGGTGGCCACGCGTTGAGCGACGGTGGCCTGGGGCAGGAGGTCTCCGGCGAGTTGCTCGATGAGGAATTGATCGAAGGGTTGACCTGCGTTGAAAGCTGCGACGACACCATCACGGTAGGGCCAGATGGATCTGGGGGCATCGACGCTGTAGCCGTTGGAGTCGGCATACCGTGCGATGTCGAGCCACCAGCGGCCCCAGCGTTCTCCGTAGTGGGGTGAGGCCAGCAGGTGTTCGATGATGCGGTCGCGTTCGGTGGGGCTGTCGATGGTGACAAACCGGGCGGCGACTTGGGGGTCAGGAGGTAGCCCTATGAGATCGAGATGGACTCGGCGCAACCAGGTGGCGGAGTCAGCCGGGGCCGAGGGGCGAATGCCGACGCGTTGCAAGGTGTCGCCGATGAAGGCGTCGATCGGATGCTGTGGGTCGGTGGTTCGGGGCGTTGGTGGACGTTGGGGTGGAATGAAGGACCAGTGGACAAACACGCCAGGTGCTTCTTGGGCGGGAGTGTGGGCTCCGTCGGCGATCCAACGGCGGAGGGTTTCGATTTCTGGAGTTTGAAGCGGAGGCCGGTGGTAGGGCATCCGTTCGATATCGCTGTGGGAGCCTTCCAGTACCTGAATGAGGAGGCTTTCGTCGGGTTTTCTGGGCAGGACTGCGGGTCCGGATTCGCCACCTTTTCGGGCACCTGCTGCGGTATCCAGGCGGAGGCGGGCTTTGGGGTGTTCGGCTCCGTGACAACTGACGCAGTGCCGGGTCAGCAGCGGTTTGACTTCCTGAAGGTACCGGGTCTCGTCCTCGCCAGCCATGCCCGTAGCCATGGCCGCAAAGGCCAACAGCCAACCAAGACAATGGGCTAAACCGAGGTTCATGGTGATGAGGGACAGGCTACGGATGCAGGCTGGAATAAGAAAGCGTCCCGTCAAATGGGGGCGCTGAGCCGGTGGTGTTGGTGCGTACTGGGGTGGGCTCCGCGGGATCGGTCCTGCGCTCGCAGGGAACGGGCTAAGGGGTCGGTCCCGCATATTTACACAAAAAGGGTCACTCCTTATGATCTTCGGGTAATTTGGGACACGCTCCTGAGGGGATCTTTTTTCGGTGCGTTTTTGGGTGGGCTCCGCGGAACCGGTCCTGCGCTCGCAGGGAACGTTGGGGCCAGCTGGGCTTTCGCGCTGGCGCGCGCTGAGGATCAGGATGTCGACGTTCCAATGCTCGCTCTGGCCCGGTCCCGCTGCCGCCGGGTTGCTTGGGAGCCTGTCCCTCTATGGGGGTGATTTGATGGTCGCCCATGAGAAAAAATGAACAGGCGTGTTGTGGTGCTGGTGCCGGGGGCGTTGAAGGCTTGGGGAAGGCTTGGGGAAGGCGCGGCGTTCGGAGTGCCCCAACGGGGTACCGCATGCCAGCCCGGGGTGAAACCCCGGGTATGGGGCACAACCGGAGCGTTCTGAAGGAACGCCGCATACCCTCGGGAGCTCTGACCTGGTTTGCGGTGGCAGAGTGCCGGGGCTGGCGCTGGGGATTCGTGCCTCGACGTGGCTCCGCGGGACCGGTCCTGCGCTCGCAGGGAACGTTGTGGCCAGTTGGGCTTTCGCGCTTTCGCGCGAGGGGAATCAGGGTGTCGACGTTCCTATGCTCGCTCCGGACCGGTCCCGCTGCCGCCAGTGTGTGCGTGGGTTGGGTGGTTGCGCGGTGTCGATGCTTGGGGGAGGTCAATCAGCGTGCGATCTTTTGGTGGTCGGCGCTTTGGATGCGGTGGTCGGCGACGGACCGGTCCCGGTGGGACATGGGTTGTTTCTGAATCGCCAGATTGAGAGACGAGGGGTTGCCCGAATTCTTTTGGAGTTACTTGCTTTGAGTCCCGCAAATCATCGTCCGGACTTGGAGCCTGAGGTGTCAGGAATCGTTGATGCTCTCCCAATAGTGGTCAGTGTCATCCATCCATCCGGATCCACAGAAGTCCATTGATTGGCGAAGCGGAGTGGGCGGCCATTCTTCATGGGATTGGGAACTCTCAAGCGGAGTGTGTGGTTTCCTTGGGACCTGGAATCCAACGGGAGCGTTGCCTCTTCCGATCGGGTTTCTCCGGGCATCAAGGAGGCCAGTGACAGCGGAAGGATAGACTCCACCGTGGCACCTTCGGCGGGTACGATCTGAAGCCAAATGGGCCAATCGGCGTAAAAAGGGGCAACACCGCGGTTGCGCAGCGTGATTCGAGCTCGGATTTTTCCTGGGAGCGATTCAAGTACGGCTTCAACGACTTCAAATTCATAGCCAAGGCTGCTGGCGGCTGTGATTGCCCTTCCGCGCTCCGCAGATGTCATCGGGCGCGAGGTGCTGGAATCCATCAACCAAGATGCGTGAGTCTCGGCGACACACTGAGCAAAGTCCTGTCCTGTGCTACAACCTGAGTCTTTCCATAGGCAGGGCCAGAGTTCAGGTCGGATCTCACCGCCGATCGGTGCAGTTTTCCATCGGTTCAAGCTGTCGGCTCCCATGCTTTGCAAACGCGCCCTAAAGACCCAGTCTGGTTTACCGGGTCCGGTCTCCAATGTAGCCCAAGCGAACGAATCATCGTGGTAGCCAAAGCGCCGGCCGATATTGGAGGCGTGCGTCTTGTGGTTTTGGCCTGCTGGATATCGCAGCAGAACCTGCGTCTGATGGAAGGCTGTCTCGTAGGCGTCCATCACCTCTGATTGAACTGCCTTGGATGCAAACCACTCGGTATGTGGATGGGTGTGCCATTCTCCCCACGCTCCCAGCAATCCCGCCGTGATGAAGCCGATGCGCGGGTCTCCGTCGTAGCGTCGTCCAAGGGCCGCAATGAATCGCTGGATGGCCTCCCGCAATCGCCCGTCTTCGTAATCTGGGGTGTGATGGACTTCAGGTGGCACCTGTTTTAAGTCGGCCAGCGTGTTTTTGTTGATGTTGGTCCACGTGCGGATTTGGAGGCCGTCAGACACCAACCATGCGGGTGCTCCGCTGGGTTTGCCGGGATACTCCACCCAAACACGAAAAACGGTCTGACAACCCCGTGAGGCAACGCTGTCGAGCACTGTGTCGAGTGGGCGCCAGTCGAACTGGTTTGGTCCGACCATGAGGGTCGAAAGCGACAAGTATTCGAATTCTAGGGAATGGGGAAATTTTGATCCTTTTCGGGCATAAGGGACGAATCCTTTGAGCGGATTGTCGGCGGGTCCAGGCGTCGGAATCGGGCGAATCACGACGATCTCGGCTTGTGCTGTTACACAGGGAAACAGCAGCCAGATGACACTGACCGTAGTGCTAAAAAGAAATAAGTGAACGAGCAATCGGTTGAAAACAGGATGCATCCGGTGGGGTCTGTTATTTGGCAGTTCATCAGTCGGCCCAAGAAGTAAATCAAGGGCCTAGTCATTCATTGATCTGCAGTGCAGAGCAGATTCTTCGGGGATCAGTGCTGCGGACGATACTCGGGGGACAGGCTGTTGGGTCGGCTCCGCGGGATCGGTCCTGCGCTCGCAGGGAACGTTGGGGCCAGCTGGGCTTTCGCGCTGTCGCGCGCTGAGGATCAGGATGTCGACGTTCCAATGCTCGCTCCGGCCCGGTCCCGCTGCTGCTTTGTGGTCAGCAGGCCCAGTCGTATTGCGGCGAGCCGGCGGATCAATGGGTGTCGGTTGTGAGGGTTTTGCTGGCTTGTGCGGAGGATGGGGCGGGTGGGTTCTGGCTGGGTTTGGAATTGGGAGTGAGTCAGGGTGTTTTGCAATGAAACTGGGTGGTATGTTTCGCTGGGGTATTCTTGGGGTGGCTTTGGCTGCAGTCGCTTGGGCGTCGGATCGGCCGGTCAATTCGTTGCCCGGTGCCTTGCGCTGGATGGTGGTGGCCCATCGCGGAGAACATTTTGGAAACCATGAGAACACCCTTGAAGCCATCGAAGGCGCGATCCGGGCGGGTGCGGACTTGGTGGAGATGGATGTGCGTCGTTCTAGCGATGGGCAGTACTTGATCATGCACGATGCCACGGTGGATCGGATGACCGACGGCAAGGGGCGGGTTTCTGAGAAGAGTTGGGCGGAGTTGTCCGCGTTGAAGGTGGCTGACAAGGCTCGAACAAATGTGACGCCTTCTCGTATCCCGCGCTTGCGGGAAGCGCTGGAGGCTTGCCGGGGCCGGATTCAGGTATACTTGGATTTCAAGGCCGGGGATCCGGCCGATGTGGTGCGCATCCTGAAGCAGGCGGGTATGGAGTCGCGGGTCTGGGTGTACGACCACCCCGGTGGCGCTGTGCGCTGGCGCAAGGTGTTGCCTGGTGTCCGGATGATCCTGAGTCCTCCAGCCGAGGCGCTCCGTGATGAGGAGGCGTTGCGTCAATTCGTCTCCCAATACCGTCCGGAAGTGGTGGATGTGGCTCCGTCCAGGGAGTTTGTGGATTGGTGTCGGGATCTGGGAATTCGAGTGTGGCCGGACATCCAGCGTCCCGATGAGCGGCCGGGTTATTGGCAGCGCTTCCTGGGACTTGGAGTCGATGGGGTTCAAACCGATCACCCGGCCGAACTGAAAGCCTGGCTGGGATCGGTGAAATCGAAGTGATGCCTTCACCAGTTCCACCGGGAAACCGGTTTTTATCTGTACCCGAGGGGTTGAGGATTTTGGGGCTGGAGGGTGTTTGGGATTGGTTTTATGCGATTGGATTTTTGGCGAGTCCTGCACGGTTTTCTGAGCGGGGCAGGGGATCGACGGTGGGATCGACGGTGGGCGGGGTGGTCGGGAATTGCTGATTCTGACCTCGGAAACAACTTGGCTCCGTGTTAGGAATTTCCCTGCGATGGATGGGCTGGCATCGAAAGGTTCCGACCCGCTTTCTTTGCGGCTATTCCGCGGATGGTTAGTTCTCCTTTCAGTGATGGATCTCCGATTTTTCATGATCTCGAACCTTCGATGGGTATCTGCAATGGTCTTGCCTCTCTTCCTGGTCGCTCGATTGGGCACCGGATGCTCTCCTGCCGACACGGCTGCGCCTGCCGCTTCGGCCGCGGCTCCAGCGGTGGTGACGGTCGCCCCGCCGGAGTCCATCCTCTTCACTCCAACGGAGACCCTCAGCGGCCGCATTGAAGCCGTGGAATCGGTTGAGATCCGTCCTCGCGTCTCCGGTTACCTCACGGAGGTGCGTTTCCAGGCCGGACAGGCGGTCCGCAAGGGGCAGGTGCTCTTCGTCATCGATCCGAGACCGTTCGTGGCGGCAGTCCAGCGGGCCGAGGCGGAAGTGGATTCGGCGAAGGTCCGGCTGGCTGCGGCGGGGCGGGAGTCGGTTCGAGCCGAGCAACTGCTGAAGACCCAGGCCATTTCGGCGGAGGGTGCTGATCAGAGGGACGCCCGAATGGGTGAATCCAAGGCAGCCTTGGCCGTCGCGATGGCCCATCTCGAAACAGCCCGACTCAACCTGGACCACACCCAAATCCGGTCGCCTATCGACGGTCGGGTGGGCCGGGCGCTGATGACGTTGGGCAACAATGTTTCCGGGGTGGATGGCATGAACTCCTTGCTGGCGACGGTGGTTTCCGTCGACCCCGTCCACGCCTACGCCGATCTCGATGAAGCAGTCCTCTTGCGGCTGAACCGACTCCGCGCCGAAAAACAACTCCCGGTGGATGAGCAGGGGCGCATTCGGGTCAGTCTCGGATTGGCCGATGAAGAAGGCTTTCCCCATGAGGGGGTTGTGGAATCGTTCGACAACCGTCTGGATCGGGACACGGGCAGCCTCCTCTTCCGCGTGCTGTTGCCCAATTCCGACGAACGGTTGGTACCTGGCTTGTTTGCCCGGATTAGCCTTCCCGTCGGGCCTGCGGGCAAGGCGTTGGTGGTGCCGGATTCGGTGATCGGAACCGAGCAGAACCTGAAGTTTGCCTACACGGTTTCGTCGTCGAACACGGTGGACAAGCGGTTTGTCGTGCCGGGGCCGCTGGTTCACGGCAAGCGGATCATTCTCTCCGGGCTCAAGGAGGGCGAGCGGGTGATCGTCAACGGCACACTTCGGGTGCTCTTTCCCGGGCAACCTGTCCAGCCGCAGGAGGCCCCGGCTGCGGCACCGTCGACGCCCAAATCGGGTTCGGCCCACTAATCGCACGCGCCGATCCAATCCCAGCTCCCTCCAGGTTCTGAACCGGGTTCCATGAGATTCTCCCATTTCTTCATCCAGCGACCGATCTTTGCCGGAGTGCTCTCGGTGCTGATCTTCTTGGTCGGCCTCGTCTCGATGTACCGTCTGCCCATCAGCGAGTACCCCGAGGTGGTCCCACCGCAGGTGGTTGTCCGCGCGGTCTATCCCGGAGCCAATCCGAAGACCATTTCCGAGACGGTGTCGGTGCCGCTGGAGCAGCAGCTCAATGGCGTGGAGAATTCGCTCTACACATTTTCACAGGCCACCAGCGACGGCGTCATGACCCTCACGGTGACCTTCAAGCTGGGCACCGACATCGACCAAGCCCAGCAGCTGGTACAGAACCGGGTGGCGCAGGCGTTGCCCAAATTGCCGGAAGAGGTTCGTCGACTGGGAGTGCTCACCCTCAAGTCCACGCCGGACCTGACCATGGTGGTCCACTTGTATTCTCCGGATGCCACCTACGACGACATCTTCGTGCGCAACTATGCCACGCTTCAGGTGAAGGATGTGTTGGCCCGCATCGACGGGGTCGGACAGGTGCAATTGTTCGGCTCGGGCGACTATGCCATGCGGGTCTGGTTGGACCCGGAGCGGATGTCGGCCCGGGGAATGGCTCCGGGCGATGTGGTCAACGCCATCCGCGAACAGAACATGCAGGTGGCCGCCGGTGCGGTGGGTCAGCAGCCGCTCCAGAATCCCGTGGCCTTCGAGCTTCAAATCAACACCCGGGGCCGATTGGTCTCGGTGGAGGAGTTCGCCAACATCGTGGTGAAGCGCGGTCCTCACGGTGAGACGCTGCTCCTCAAGGACGTCGCGCGCGTGGAATTGGGCGCGGGAGAATTCGCCCTCCGTTCGTTGCTCAACAACCGCTCCGCGGTGGCCATTCCCATCTTCCAGCAACCCGGCTCCAACGCCCTGCGCCTTTCGCAGGAGGTCCGTGCCACGATGGAATTGCTGAAGAAGAATTTTCCGCGCGGCCTCGATTACGCGGTGGCCTACGACCCCACGGTCTTCGTCAAGAAGTCCATTGATGCCGTCATCCACACGCTCTTCGAGGCCATCCTCCTGGTTGTTCTGGTGGTGCTCGTTTTCCTGCAAACCTGGCGGGCCTCGATCATCCCGCTGGCCGCCGTTCCGGTGTCGCTGGTCGGCACCTTCGCGGTGATGTCGGCGTTGGGGTTCTCGATCAATGCCCTCTCCTTGTTCGGTCTGGTGCTGGCCATCGGCATCGTGGTCGATGATGCCATCGTGGTGGTGGAGAATGTGGAGCGGAACATCGCCCTGGGACTGTCTCCGGTGGACGCCACCCGGCGCGCCATGGACGAGGTGACGGGGCCGATCGTCGCGACAGCCCTGGTCTTGTGTGCCGTGTTCATTCCCACAGCCTTCATCAGCGGATTGAGCGGGATGTTCTACAAGCAATTTGCCATCACCATCGCCATCTCGACGGTGATTTCGGCCTTCAATTCCCTGACGCTGTCGCCAGCCCTTTCGGCCTTGTTGTTGCGCGATCACCATGCGCCCAAGGACGGTCTCACCCGGGTTCTGGATCGTTTGCTGGGGTGGTTCTTCAGACCCTTCAACCGCTTCTTCGACTGGGCATCGGGCCAGTATTCCAAGGCCGTGGCGCGGGTGATCCGCGTGAGTGTCGTGGCCTTGGCGGTCTACGCGGGGTTGATCTTTTTGACGGGGCGGATCTTCCAAGCGGTTCCGGCCGGATTCATCCCGTCGCAAGACAAGCAGTTCCTCATCTGCGTCGCCCAATTGCCGGACGCGGCCTCTTTGGACCGGACCGATGCAGTCATCCGACGCATGAGCGACCTGGCCATGAAGGTTCCAGGCGTGGCGGCCTCGGTGGCGTTCCCGGGTCTCTCTCCCAATGGGTTCACGGCCAGTCCCAACTCGGGCATCGCCTTCATCACGCTGGAAGACTTTGAAAAGCGGCGGAGCCCGGATCTCTCGGCCAACGCCATCATCGGCAAGCTGTACCAGGCTTTTGGCGAGATCCAGGAGGCGCGGATGATCGTCATCAACGCCCCGGCGGTGAATGGCTTGAGTACGGGCGGTGGCTTCAAGATGTACGTCGAGGATCGGGCCAACCTCGGTCCCGAGGCGCTCTACGGTGCGACTTGGGGAACCATCGGTGCGGCCTACGCCACCAATGTTCTGCAAGGGGTCTACTCGACTTACCAAATCAATGTCCCTCAGATCGACCTGGACGTGGACCGCGTGAAGGCCAAGTCGTTGGGGGTATCGCTGAGCAGTTTGTACGAGACCTTGCAAGTCTACCTGGGCTCGCTCTACGTGAATGACTTCAACCAGTTTGGTCGAACTTATCAGGTGGTGGCCCAGGCCGATTCGAAGTTCCGCGATGGGGCCGATGACATTCGTCGTCTGAAGGTCCGCAACGAGCGCGGCCAAATGGTGCCCATCGGCACTGTCGTGTCGGTGCGTGAGGCCTTCGGTCCCGACCGCGTGATGCGCTACAACGGCTATCCGGCTGCGGAGATCAATGGTGCGCCAGCCGCAGGTTACAGCTCAGGCCAGGCCGAAGCCTTCATCGAGGGTTTGGTGAAGCAAACCCTGCCGCCGGGCATGGCCTATGAGTGGACCGAGTTGACCTACCAGCAGCGCATCGCCGGCAACACGGCCGCCTACATCTTCCCGCTGTGCATCCTCTTGGTATTCTTGGTCCTGGCGGCCCAGTACGAGAGCCTCAGCTTGCCGCTGGTCATCATCCTCATCGTGCCCATGACCTTGCTCAGTGCCATGGTGGGCGTCCTGCTCAAGGGCTCCGACAACAACATCTTCACCCAGATCGGGCTGATCGTTCTGGTCGGATTGGCCTGCAAGAACGCCATCCTCATCGTGGAATTCGCCCGGGAGAAACAGCGTGAGGGACAAGACCCGGTCTCGGCCGCGCTCGAGGCTTGCAAGCTGCGCCTACGCCCGATCTTGATGACTTCCATCGCCTTCATCGCAGGGGTGTATCCCTTGGTGATTTCCTCCGGAGCGGGCGCCGAGATGCGGCAGGCCATGGGCGTTGCCGTGTTCGCAGGCATGATCGGAGTCACCGTCTTCGGGCTCTTCCTGACGCCGGTCTTCTACGTGGAAATCATGAAGCGGGTGGGGCGGTCTGCTGCGAAGTAGTCGCCTCGGGCGATGTTCGCATCACGGTGCCATTTCAAAAATTCCGAATTGGTTTGGCACCGGATTCGTGGACCCATCAAAAAGTGTCCATTTCATGCATGTTTTGAGGTGGTTTTCACGAGGTTGAAAACAGTTGCAAACGTACGGTCACCAGCCTACCAGCAACACCATCCCCTCGAAAGTTGCTGGTCTGCCCGGATCCTTTGGTGCCGATGCACCCAAGTGTCTCATCCCGGCGCTGGCCTCTGGCCAGGGGTGTGATCAACGCAACACCGCATCCGTCATGAAAGCCTCCAAATCACTGCCGTTCCTCACCGCCGCGCTGCTGGCTGGTCAGGTCTACGGCCAAGCGCTTCCAACCAAACCCGAGGACAATGGCGTCAGCCCTGTGGGCGACACCGTTTATGTCAACACCTCCGACACCTTCAACAACGGCAGCACCGAGAGCCTCGGTGTGGCCATTGGCCGGAATGGCAACGTCATCGTCGGGTGGGAGGATGACGGTTCCGATCTGGCCGATCTGGAAGCGGTCTGGACCTTGTTTGATCGAGACAGCAAACCGGTCACCGCGGAGACGACCATTACCTCGGTCGATCCGGCTTTTGCCGGACAAACCCTCACGTCGCGTTTTCTTTCCTACTTCCGCAAGGACGGTAGTGCGATTTCTGGACGCACGGGTTGGGGACCCAAGATCAAGTCCAACCTCTTCGGGGACGGTTTGGGCATGGGTTCGACCTCGTTCGACCTAGGCTTGGAGGTGGTGGAGTTCGCTGGCTATCAGGACGGTGGTGATTGGCCTGCAGTGCAGTTGTTGAGCGACGCGGGTGCCCCGGTGGGCATCGTGAATGGCGTTCCTGTCGAATATGGAGCTCGTCCCGGAAACATCCGCATCGGCGACTGGGAGTTCCTTTCCACCGGCAATGTGGTGGTGATCGGCGAAAGTCGTCAGGGCGATGATCTGGTGACCCTGTACAAGGGCGATGCTGCGGCCAACCACGTGACGGTTCGTGTGGTGGACAAGACCGGCAAGGAGATCAAGGCCACCCAGTTGGCCAGTGCCACGGCCACCAAGGCTGAAATGTGGCATGGTTCCGGTGTCACCAAGAGCGGCTTCGCGGTGCGCTTTTCGGACAACGGCGCGGGCCGGGTCCGGTTGTTTGACAATGCGGGCACGGCGGTTTCCACCAACATCGACCTTGCCGCGGTCTCGGGCAACCCGGTCGCCGGCAATGGCGGACGCGGTGACGGCGTGGGATTCCATGGCAATGGCAATGATGCCTACGCTTCGGTGGCCATCGGCAAGGATGCCGACGGCAAGAACCATGTCTGGCTCACGGTCCTCAACGCCAACGGCACGCTGCGGTGGAGCAAGACGGTGGCTGATGACCTGGAGCTTCTGGCGCCGGGACGTTGTGATGTGGGCATCGATTCCCTTGGGCGCGTTGCGGTGGTCTTCGATGACACCGCGGGCACCGGTGGCAATGCGCGGATCATCCTGGGCCGTGTGTTTGACGCCACGGGCAAGGCCTTGGGCAAGACGTTCTACGTCAGCGAGAAAGAGCTTCCGGCTCCGGAGACCCTGGAATCCAAGAATCCGCGTGTGGCCTTCCGCAACGACTCCATCGCCGTGGTCTGGGAAAGCCGCAACAGCGGCGAGCCCGACAAGCGGGTTGTGGCCCTGCGCCAATTCGTGATCCCGGTGCGTCCGGGCAGCATCGAGTCGGCGGGTCTCAAGCGCATCGTCTCCGACACCCCGGTGATCGTTCCGGCGGCCGATTCGCTTGGCAACTGGGAGCCCTTCGCCTCCGTGGTGGGCACATCCACATTCCTCATCGAGGGCAACACCTTCGCAGAAGACAGCACGACTCAGCAGCGTTATGTGGTGGCCATGCAGCCGGCGGCCGGTGGTGCGATGAAGCTGGGTGAGGCCTTCTTCAATGACGCCGGAGTTCCCTTCAAAGGATCGATCAATGCCTCCCGGCAGAACGGCAACCCGGGCCGTGTCGCGGGTGATCCCCGACCGGGTGCGGTGAACTTCATCACGGGAGCCGAGGCATCCCCGCACGTGGTGGAGGGTTTCAACAGCGACCAGCGCTTCACCGGCGGCTTCGATCGCCTGGGTGATGGTCGCTATGGCACGGTGCAGACCTTCAAGCTCGATCCGACCTCGTTGACCCAGACCGCCCTGAGCAAGGCGCAGGATTCGGCCAACGGCCGCCGCGCATCCGGCACCGCTCCGGGCAACCAGATCTCCCGCTTCGGCGGTGATGTCGCCGCCCTGAGCGATGGCAACTTCGTTTCGGTGGTCGAAGACCGCTCGAACCAATTGCGTCCGGACGGAAACTGCGCCACGGCGACGATCTTCGCCGCCGACGGCAAAGTGGTGAAGGAAGCCTTCAAGGTCGCCGATGGTGACCTTTGGGCCAACGTGGCTGCCTTCAAGGGGGGCTTCGCGGTGCGCGTCGCTGGCAAGTTCTACTTCTACAACAATGCCGGCGAACTCCAGGGCGAACCGGTGGCACAGACGACCTCGGGTGAGAACTTCGACGGTGGACGCGGTGACGGAACCCGCCTTGGCGGTCATATCAACCAACCCTGGGTGTTCCTCGTGGGCCGGGTCGTGAATTCCACGGCCGTCCGTGTGGCCATCTGGGATGGAACCACCCGCACGCTGGCGGCCCTGGCCGATGTCAGCGAGGGTGGTTTTCGGGCTGATGCCGATCGCGCGGTGGTCGCCGCTGACGGTCTCGGCCGATTCACGGTGTCATGGGTTTCCAAGCCCGATGGTTATGAAGCCCAACAGGTGGCTGCCCGCGTGTTTGAATTCGATGCGGCCACCAAGACGGTCAAGCCGCTCACGCCGAGCTTCCTGCCCTTCGTCAACACCTCACCGGTGGGTGGCATCCGTTCGGTCGGCATGAGTGTGGCGATGACGACAAAGCAGATTCTCGTCGCTGCCAAGGGCGAGATCAACTTGCAGAACCAGCCTGATCAGGGCGCCAACTCGACCAAGGAGATCAATTTCTACACGGTGATTTCCCACCCGGCTCCCAAGGATGACACGACGCCTGCGGTCGGCGGTCCCACCACCACGGCGCCGCGCATCTCGGTGGCATTGGTCAATGGTCAGCTCTCAATCACATCCGATCCGCAACCGTTGCCGGCCGGATTCGTCTTCGAAGTGGCTCCGAGTCTGAACGGACCGTGGGTGGCCCAGCCGGGCGCCAATACTCCGATCACCCTGCCTTTGGGCAATGATTCCGCCCGATTCCTTCGAGCCATCCAGCGCTGAGAACGGGGTTGAGTTCACGAAAGGGGGGTGGAGTCATCCACTCCCCTTTCCTCCCAACTGAATCGTTCCGGTGGGGCCGGTTCCTTGGGGCTTGCCCGCCAGCTGGTGGGACTGGGGAAATGGCTTCCGCAGCGGTCCATTTTCCAGCGCGGTGGTTGGCATTTTGGAAAACATCCAGCCATAGTGCCCCGATGATTTCCCAGGGTTTGGGTGCGATTGGAGTGCTTGCCTTGCAGTGGGCCTTATCGACCTCTGCCGAGACGCTGTGGTTGACCAAGCCTTTCTCTTCCGAGGGTTTCACCCGGGGCATCGAAGGCCCGGCCTGTGATCGCAATGGCGTGGTGTTTTGTGTCGGGTTCGGTGACCCGCGGAACATCGCGCGTGTGACTTCCGACGGACGAGCAGAGCGCTTCGTCGCCTTGCCTGAAGGCAGTGCCGGCAATGGCATCCGCTTCGATCGTTCGGGTCGGATGTATGTCGCCGACTACACCGCTCACAAAATTCACCGGATCGACCCCGTCACCCGGGAAGTGGTTCAGGTGGTCCACGAGGTTCGGATGAACCAGCCCAATGATTTGGCCATCACCGACAATGGAACCTTGTACGCCAGCGATCCGAACTGGAAGGACAGCACGGGTCAGTTGTGGCGCATTGACACGCAGGGCAAGGCCCACCGGGAAGCTGAGGGCATGGGCACGACCAATGGCATCGAAGTGAGCCCGGATGGCAAGCGTTTGTATGTCAATGAAAGCATCCAGCGGCGCATCTGGGTTTTTGACATCCGTGGCGATGGGTCGCTGGAGAATCGGCGGATTTTCAAGGAGTTCCCGGACCATGGATTCGATGGCATGCGTTGTGACGTTGATGGCCATTTGTACGTGACCCGCCACGGCAAGGGCACCGTGGTGAAGTTGTCTCCCACGGCTGAAATCCTCCGCGAAATCGACGTTCTGGGACCGAATCCGAGCAACCTCTGCTTCGGCGGTGCCGACGGCTGCACCGTCTATGTGACCGAGGCTCACGAGAGGCGCCTGGTGAGCTTCCGAGTGGATCGGCCCGGCTTGGAATGGGCTCGATGGAAGGCGGCCCGATGAAGTTCGTCGCCTGCGACTGGGGTACCTCGCGACTGCGCCTTCGATGGCACGGACCTGAAGGGCTTCGGGAGATTGCTTCGGACGACGGCGCGTCGCGTTTGGCCGCCCGTGGGGAAGATCGAGCTCGGGTGTTTTGTGAGGCGCTCCGGGAGGCGATGTTGCAGTTGGATGCACCGGTTGGGCTGCCGGTGATGGTTTCCGGGATGGCCAGTTCGAGCATTGGTTGGCGGGAGTTGACCTATGCGACCTTGCCTTTTTCCCTGACCGGATCCGACGTGGTCGGGGAGTGGGTCGAGTCGGGTGTCTATTTGATTTCGGGCGTCAGGGGTGAAAGCGACATGATGCGCGGCGAGGAAACCCAAGCCTTGGGTTGGGCCGAGCAAGTCGGAGAAGCACTTCCGGATCAGGCAACCTTGATTTTGCCGGGAACCCATTCGAAGCACCTTCGGATCGATCAAGGAGCCATCACGGCGATCACCACCTTCATGACCGGGGAACTCTTCGAGTTGCTCTGCCAGCACAGCGTCCTCCGCCATTCGGTGGCCGCCGATGCGCCGTGGGATTCTCCGGCATTCCGGGAGGGTGTGGTGGCTTCCGCGGAGGACGGGCTGACCTCATCGCTGTTTCAGGTGAGGAGCCGTCAGGTTCTGGCTGCGCAGACGGGAGCGGCGAACCGGTCTTTCCTCAGCGGTTTGCTGATCGGATCCGAATTGCGGGCTCTGAAATCGAGCGAAACACCGATTGTTTTGGCCGCGGGTCCAGCCTTGCGCGAGGCCTATTCGTTGGCTGCCGACGATTGCGGTTTGGCCTCGCGTTGGAGCGCCATCGAAGTCGATGGTCTTGCCGAACTCGGTCAGCGTCGGCTCTGGAAACGACTGGCCCCATCCACCGGGAATTGATCCCCTTGCCGAGAGGTTCCGCTGTCTTTTGCGATGAGCACCCCCTTCAACGACACACTGTTCCGTTCGATTCCCATCGTCGGCATCCTTCGCTTTTTCCCCCGTGCGCAGGTCGAGCATCTGGTCCCGGCGGTCATGGAGGGCGGGTTGGTGAATTTGGAGGTGACTTTGAACAGCCCTGGAGCGGCGGATCTGATCCGCTTGACGCGCGATCTTCTGGGAGACCGTGGCAATGTCGGTGCGGGCACGGTCACTTCCATGGAAGGGCTCAAGTTGGCCCTCGATGCTGGAGCGAGCTTCATCGTCACCCCGGTGATCTTGCCGGACGTCATCCGCGCCTGCGTCGATGCCGGGGTTCCGGTTTTACCCGGGGCGATGACCCCGACCGAGATCTTCACCGCTTGGAGCCTTGGGGCCACGATGGTGAAGGTTTTTCCAGCCGATCAACTGGGGCCAGGCCACCTGCGGGCCGTGAAAGCACCTTTCCCGGAGATCCCGCTCATGCCCACCGGCGGCGTGACGGTGGAGACGCTGCCGGCTTTTCGCGACGCCGGCGCCGATGCCTTCGGAGTGGGTAGCCCTCTGTTTGATCCGCGTCAGGTGGCCGCCGGAAACTGGGACTGGTTCCGCCAGCGTGCCAGCCAGTTCTGTGAGGCTTATCGGTCGGAGCGGGGCTGAACCGGGGCCATTTCGTCGCATCGCTCGGCTAAGAACGTCTTCCCTTCCCATGGGGGGAGTCGATCCATCTCAGCCTCAAAGGCCTTTGACGTACCCCACCTCGCGGAGCTATCTATAGGAGCATGAACCGCGGCAGAGTATCCAGCATGCTTGGCGTCGCATGGTTGGCCTTGTTGCCGACCTGGGCGGGTGAAAAGGCGCAGACTTCCGGAGCCGTCCGCACCGAGGAGGTTTCCGCGGGCCGGCCGCCGTCCGAAGCCGAGAGGGTGGGCACCATGAACAAGTTGCTGCGCAATCGGCAGTTTGACGTTCTTCGATCGGGCAATTCCTTGGGTGGGGCCATTGACGTTTCGCTGCCCATTCCTTCGGTGAGCGTTCCCAATATCGATCCCAAAGCTCAGCAGCGTCTCCTCGAAGAATACGACCGCAAGAAGAACTGGTTGGCTGAACCGGGTGCTGTGAAACCCCGTGAGGTGAACAAGGCCGACCAGATGGATTCGGGGAAATCGGCCAAGGAGGACGATGTTCCGAATTTCAGTCGTGAGCGCGGACGTTCCCGACGCTCGAGGAATGATTCGGGCCCCAAGGCCGATTTTGAAGACGGGTCGGAGACCACGGCCAAGAAACCCGCCAAAGCTTCCAAACTGGACGCCGACGATACACGTTCCGAGGGGCGCTCCGAAGGGCGTTCAGAACGCAACAGCTCCGAGGAATGGGCACGCCGGGATGGGCAGTCCAAAGACTCGGCCCGGTCCCGATCCATTTCCGAAATATTGGCACCTGAGGCGGACCACCGGACTTGGTTCAGTGGCAACAAAACCGAATCGTCGGGTGGGACTTTTTCCTTCAATTCACCGGGAATGCGTTCCGGATCGGCTGCCGAGGGGTTCGCTGGCACGACCGGCCCGGGAACAGGCCCGGGTTTTGCCAGTCCCTCGTCCAATCCTTCGTCGAACCCTTTGATCAATCCCGTGGCCCCACCCAGTGGGATCAGCGGCGTGGATGGCGATCCCGGACGGCGTTTCGACCCGACCGTGGCTCCAAGCTCCCCATTCTCGTCACCGGATGCCGGCTTTTTTGGGAAATCCGGTGCGTCTTCGTCATCTGCTTCGGACGGCGGTTTTGGAGCCTTCGGCAGCGGCAGTGCTGGGGGTGGTGCCGGTCGCGGATTGGAAGGATCGGTTCGCTCGCTGTTCACCGCCCCATCCTCGGATTTCGGGTCTCAGATCCGTTCGACACCCTCCTTCACGCCGCGCCCGGCGGTTCTGTCGTTTCCGCAAAGCGGTCCTTTCTGAATGAAATCAATCCTGTTTGCGCTCGGGCTATGGGCTGGAG
>JACCDP010579936.1_pt1 | contig 23000 bp, 50 predicted proteins | sample 7445841 | NCBI WGS metagenome assembly JACCDP01 (sample SAMN15323441, study PRJNA562643) | freshwater metagenome | isolation source: river surface water | place: USA:Blue River Watershed | collected 2017-08-17
CGATCGGCCCAGGTATCACCAGGGCGGAAGCGGTCGGGCGGCGGCGGGGTGGCGGGCCTCACGCAACCACTCCCCACTGACGATGGGCACGGCGGACCCGGGCGGCCTGGGCGGTGCTTCGGCGATGCTCCTGGCCCTCGGGGGTGCAGTCGCGCCAGCAGTAGCCGCACAGCTCCCCATGCACCCCGTAGTGGCTGCGCCCGCACTCGCGGCACTGGGGCAGCGGCGGCAACAGGCCGGCCTTGCGGAGGCGGTAAGCCCTGGCACGTTCGGCAGTGGTGCGCTGGCTCATGCGGCCACCTCCACCGGCTGACGGCGGGCCCTGGGCCTGCGGATCTGCTCCGGCAGGGTGAGTCCCTTGATCCGGGCTACCCGGGCATTCAAGGCCGCCCAGTCTTCCAGGCTGCGAAACCGGAAGTGGCCGGTGCCCTTCTTGAACACCTTGAACTCGAAGAACCCCCACTCGTACCAGTGGTTCGGCGTCAGCTGCCGGAACCCCTTAGCGGGATCCTGCACCTCGGCGTAGGGCCTGCCGGTGACATGGCACAGGGCCTTGATCAGGTCGCGGATGCTGTCAAAGGCACGGCCGTAGCCGCTGATGCCGATCGATTCACCCGACCAGCTGGCCTCGGCCAGGCCGGGGATGATGAACTTCTGGCCGAACAGATAGGCCTCGTTCGTCACCCAGCCCTCGACGTTCCAGCGGTTCTCCTTGGTGTGCTTGGTGAGGTTGTCGAACACCTCCTCAACCGCCCGATCGATCCGCTGCTCCTGGGTGCCGGCGACGATCTGCAGCATCCGCAGGATGTTCCGCTCGGTGAACGGCACCTTCGTCTGCTGCTCCACGAAGCGGTTGATGTCGCTGGCCAGCTGGCTGGTGGCCATCCCCTGGGGCAGCATCTCGTCCAGCACCGACTTCCAGAACGCCTTCTGCAGCTCCTTGCGGAACCGGTTGCGGCTGGCCGGGCAACCCTCAACGGTGACCTGCACCGCCAGCTCGCCCTTGTAGATGCCACCGACGGCGGCCTGCAGTTGCACCCCCAGGGTGAGCTGCTCATCGAACACCCGGCAGGCCTCGACGTAGCGGTTCACCAGCTCCCGTGAGCGGCGGTAGCGGATCAAGCCGTGGCCCTGGGCCTCGATGTCATCCGGGCCCAGAAAGAAGCCATCGAACTCATCAGCCCCGCTTCGTTGGCCGGGCTTGGTGAGCCGCATCAGGCCGATCTCGACACTGGTGCTGCGCTCCGCCTGGCCGAACACCGGGCCGAGGTTCTCCTTGTCCCCGTACTGCTCGATCAGGGTGCAGACTTCCTGCTGGGCCTTGGTGGAGCGGTAGCCGTCGATCGTGGCCCAGTTGCACAGGGAGACGATCTCGCAACCCGGCGGGGCCACCTGCCAGGCGTGGAGGATGTGCCGCTCGTCGGCGCTGAACGGCGGGTTCATCACGATCAAATCGGCATGGCTGATCTGGTCGGCGGTGACCGCCAGCCAGTCGTTGCCGATCAGGCGGCAGTCGGCGGGGATGCCGGCGAGGATGGCGCGGAGCTTCGGCTCCGGCTCCACCATCAGCACCTCGGCAGCGCCACGCTCCAGGCAGGCCTGCACCAGGTTGCCGCTGCCGGCGGAGGGCTCCACCACCACCCGACCCCGTAGGTCGAGGGGGTCGAGCATGGTGGCCGCCACCTCGGGAGGGGTGGGGTAGAAGTCAGCGTTGAGCACGGGCCTCCCTGCTCTGGCCTACCCCGCGCATGCGCGCCTTAACGACCGCCAGCACCGCTGTCGGCACCGACCTCGGCAGCCAGCGGTTCCCACTCCACTGCTCGGCGATCGGATCCCACAGCGCGATCTGATCCAGCAGCTTCCGCTGGCCATTGGTTCGATGAAACCGAACCAGATTGTTGTTATCGCTGCGGGTCGGATCCTGGGTGATCGTCCAGCCGTCGGCCTGGTAGATGACGCGCTCCATCAGTCCGCCTCCGGCCGGCGGACGTAGCCGAAGCGCTTGGCGCAGATGTAGCAGTAGGAGTTGGCGGTGATGACCTTCTTTCCGCAGGCCTCGCAGGCCGGCAGCGGTGGCAGCTTGCCCGCCTGGCGGAGCTTGTAGCGGCGCTTCGTTTCCAGCCGGCGCTGGTGCGCATAGTCGCTGAGCGCTGTCATTCCGCCCTCCTCTGCAGCCTCTCCAGCAAAAATCCATCGGCCCCAGCCGATGGCTGATACCCCTGCAGCCGCAGCAGGGCTGCCACGAGGATCGCAGGGGTGTAGAACGCAGCGCCGCTCACGCCAGCCTCCAGGAGCGGTACGTGCGGAGGCTGGCGCCCTCGACCTCGCGACCTTCCTTGAGGGCTTCCTTGATCGCCGTCTTGCTGATCTCGGTGCGGGTGGTGACCTTGCGGAACTCGGGCTCCACGTCCTCGGTGGTGATGCCGGGCTGCAGCACCAGCGCATCGCGCACCAGGGTGCTGCGGATCTGGTGGGCCGGCAGGTTGAACGTCTTGGCCTCGGGCTCCAGCTTCAGCAGGGCGCCGATCAGGCTGTCCTGCAGGCGGTCGGCCTCGCTGTCGGACCGGGCGGCCAGCTCGGCGATGCGCTTGGACTCGGAGCGGCGCCACTCGGCCTGAGCCCGTAGCTGGCCGATGACGTAGCAGTAAGCCGACGCCTTGCGGTCGCGCTGTTCCTTGTTCTGATCAGCATCGAGCAGGGCCTGCTCAACGGCGGCGACGGCAGCGGCCTGCTCCTCGGGATCGTCGGAGCTGAGGCCGGCGGCAAGGTCTTCGATCTGGGCCTGCAGCTGGAGGCCGGTGGCGGTCAGCTCAAACAGGCTGGCCGGCTTGGTGGTGGGTGTGGTGGTGGTCATGGGATCGGGCGGTGACGGTTCTGGCCCGTATCCCGATTGTAGCGGTTCTGGTTCGGATCAGGCACAATCTAGGCATGAAACTCACGAAACCCCTCCCCGCCCGCTCCGTTCGGGTGGCTGTCGCCCTCCCCCCGGAGGTCGCCACCCTGCTGCGCACCGAAGCCGCTCGGCAGGGCCGCAGCACCAGCAGCCTCGCCGGCTTCCTGCTGGAGAACGCCATCCGCCAGGTTTCCGCGTGATCCCAGCCACAGCGTCGGTCCCCTCCTCGCTGCGGCCCACGGAATCCGTGGTTCCCGTGCAGGCGATCACTGAGGGCCTCGTGCCCTATGGCACCTGGGCCGGGATGCCGGCCGTGATCATCAGGTTGCAGGGCTGCCCTGTGGCCTGCCCCTGGTGCGATCAGCCGAACCTGTGGCTGATGCCCACCAACGAGGACCAGGTGGGTGAGGAGGAGCTGGAGCAGCCCGGCGGCGCCAACGGCTGGCGGTGGCTGAACACCACCCGCCTACTGGCCCTGGTGGAGTCGCTGCCGGCCCATGCCCATGTACTGATCTCCGGCGGCGAGCCGTGCCTGTGGGACCTGCGGGACCTGACTCGGGCGCTGCTGAACCGGGGCTCCACCTGCCAGATCGAAACCAGCGGCGTCGCCCCACTCCAGATCGATCCCGACTGCTGGCTCACCCTCTCCCCGAAGCACAACCAGCCGGGCGGGATGCAGGTGCTGCCGGGCGCCTACCGGCGGGCCAACGAGATCGTGCTCTGCGTCGGCGGCGACGAGGACGGGCGCTGGATCGATCGCGCCGCGAAGGAGCGCAGCTGCTGCGAAGTGTTCCTCTCCCCCCGCGATGACCGGCCGGAAGCCCGGGCCGCCTGTTGGCGCCTGGCCCGCTCCCGCAGCTGCCGCATCTCACTGCCGATGGTCTATCCGGCTCCGGAGGTGGTGGCTTGAGCCCGTACGTCCGCTGGAGCCGGGCCGAGTCCGACTATCTGGAGCTCCGGGTCGGCGACGTGCCGTTCCCGGAGCTGGCGGCAAACTTCCGCCGCCATGCGCAGCAGCAGGGCTGGCCCCACCGCAGCAACAAGGCCATTTCGATGCGGCTCAAGCGGATGGGGCAGAAGGGCCGGGCCCGCTGTGGTGCCACGGTGACCACCGGCGGCGTCGCTGCGATCTTGGGTTGCCCTGCCACCCGCGTGGAGGCCTGGCTGCGGCGGCCGGCGATCCGGGCGATCCTGCAGCCGCGCTGGGTTGGCTCGTTCAGGTACTTCGAGCGCAGCGCCTGGGTGCAGCTGGCCCGGGAGCGCCCGCAGCAGTTCGGAGGCTTCGATGCTGACGTTCTCTTCATGCTGCTGGAGGACCGCGAGCTGGCCGACAGCATTGCCGCCCGCTACTCCAGGAACCTGGGCGATTGGCGGGTGCGCTGCGTCGAGACCGGCCGGATCTACAGCAGCTGCGGCGCCGTGGCGAAGGAACACCACGTCACGCAGGCCTGCGTCAGCCTGGCGGTCCGGCAGCGCCGACCGATCAAGGCCCTGGGCTTGACCTTCCTGGCGTTGCGGCACCCGGCAGCGTGATCGATCGGGGTTAAGATTGGGGAGTTCCCGGCGATGCCCTGAGCGGCCCCGGCGAACGCACCCTTTCATCTACGCCCCGCCAGAGCTGCTGATCGGCCGGCCGGGCATCACCCCATCAGGACGATGACCGCTTCCATTCAGGCGCAATGCCGCGCCGTTGCCCAGTACGACCTGGGCCCCGTCCTTCGCGCGACCGCTCGCGCCATCGGCTGCGCTGTGGCTGCCGTCTACGTGGCCGGCCTGGCCCTGGGCTGGGCGGTTCACTGGCTGAACGACTGGTTGACCGGAAAGGCCGTGCAGCACCCCTTCGTGGCCCAGCCGGCAGCTGTCAAGGAATCCTTGACGACTGCCCCGCCAGCCCCCTCCACGCCCCCATCGCTGACCGTGGCCCAGCTGCGCCGGATGGCACGGGCGCAAGGGCATCACGGCAGCCGGATCAGGGACGCCCGGCGGGCGGAGCTGCTGGAGCTGCTGGCTGTGTAGTCCAGCCGTTACGGTCTGTGAACTGTCCGGTCCTGCAGTGGCCAGACCGTAACGGGTGGACTACATTCAAAGGACAGGGGGCAATCCCCCGCACAACACCACGCCATCCAACACATGGACAGCACCGCACTCCTCCTGGCCGAAATTGACGCCGCTATGGCGGCCTATTCGGCCTCGATCGACAAGGGGCTGGCACTGGCAGCCGAGATGCGCCAACTGGCGGACTCCATCGACGGCGGATACGCCGACGCCAGGGCTGAACTGGCGGAATGGGTCTGACCCACCCACGGCCCGCCGGGAGCCGATCCCGGCAACCCACTCCACTGCACGCCAGCCATGACCACCACCACCATCTACGCCAAATGGCTCATTGAGCGCTTCGGAAGCATGGCCGCTGTCGATGCCTGGCTTGAAACCGCCGACATCAAGGACGAGGCCCGCCTCCAACGCGAATGGCAGCTTGCTGTCTGCGAGGAAGCCGGCATCCCCTACAGCGGCTGGACAGCAGACGCGCTCAGGTGCGCTCGCGCACGCATGGCCGATCGGGACTCAGAGATCAGCACCGTTCGCACGCTGAATGACCTCCACAACCGGGCCCCGAAAAGCGCCCTGGATCACTGGCTGCATCACCTGGCGGGCTACCCCAGCGCCTACGCATGACTTGATCCCGGCAACACCATCACCACTGCACGCCAACCATGACCACCTGCATTGACCCAAATCTTCCCTTCCCCGAAAATCTCTCAATCGCCGTCGATGACGACGCCACTATCGTGGATTGCTATGCAGACGAAACAGAAGAAACAATAGTAATTGAAGTGGCTCGCAAAAGCGACTCCTTCAATTTGCTACATGAAATCTTTATTGCTTGCCTGGATGAGCGCGGAATTAACTGGCAGTCAATAACCGCCGAACAACTTTCAGAATTGTGCCTAGACGAAGAAATAGGTATCTACGCCCATCAGGTCAAAACGTTCGGGCCTAAGGTCATCGTGCCAACTGTTGACGAAGTGATCAGCAGCTGCGAACTGCGCGGCTGGTCCGGCGATGAGCAGATCCTGGCCTGGGGCGTTGAAGGCGGCGAGATCGCGGTGCCAGCCAGTGAGCTGCGGATCGCCCTGGAAGCCGCTTACGACCCGGCCATGCCCGACTGGCCCGGCATGGCCGTGGTTGACGACGGCAGCGACGAGGACGAAGACGATGCCTGACCTCCACCCCTACCGAATCACCATCACCACCCCCTCCGGCACCCTCACGCTGGAAGTGATCGCCAGCAGCCGCGCTCATGCGATCACCTCGGGCCAAGAACTCAGCGGCCTGGGCCGTCATTCGCAGGTGACCCACTGCTGTCGGCTGGGGGAGTGGTAATGGCCGCTGACCCCACCAACTCCGAACGCCAGCGCCGGTGGCGAGAACGCCAGGCCGGTCGCCTGGGCGATGTCCCCGTGTGCAGCTGCGGCAAGCTAATCCTCCGCAGCGCCAACGACGGGCTGTGCTCACGCTGCTGGCGCAAGACGCCGGAGGGGCGAGAGCAGAGGCGACTAGCGGTGGCCGCCATCAGGGCCAAGAGGCGACAGGCTTAGTCCTGGCCGATCTCATCCACCAGCTCATCGGCCGGCCGGCGGCGCTCTCCATGGCCCACGCCATCGGCGCCCCGGCCCTCCTCCACGTCCAAAAGCACCTTGGCCATGGCCTCCAGTTCGGCTGCGTCGTCACTGAAATCGAGGTTCAGATTCATGGTGGTGGTGGCGTGATCCGCCCCCATCCTGACCGGAAATCGGCCTGCTGACGCACCGCTGCCGCCGGGTATCGTTGCCCTGCCTGGCCAGTGGTCCCAGGTCGGCGGGTCAACCGCCCGGTGCCCCGGGGGCTGTGGTGGCTTCCGGGGCATCGTCGTTCAATCGTTGATGTGATCACGACAGGAAGGGACGTGTTGCAGATACCGGAGCCACTGCTCCAGGGTCAGGACAACGCGCCAGGTGCCACCGCGAAAGCGAATCAAGGTGGCGGCATGGTTGACGCCGGCGTTCTTGGCTTGGTCTTCGGCACCCTTGGGCTTAAGGCGGGCTGCTGCTGCGGTATCAGCCCAATTCGCCACCTGAATGGCGTGATCGGGGATGCCGTCAAGGTCTCCAGTGTCGTCTTGGCGGCCAGCACCAAGCTTGCGGCGAACCGGGAGGCCGGTGAGCCTGGTGAGTTCCTCGGCGGCCTCCAGCTCGGCGCGATCACCCTTGGCCTTCTGCCGGTTGGTCATCAGATCACCGTCCTGGTGGCCTGCTGTGCTGCGTCCACGGCCCGCTCGGATTGCGGCACCCAGCCATGCAGCCGCAACCACCGGCGCAGGGCGTCGCCGGTCTCGGTGCCGGCGGGCCAGCGGGCCTGCTTGAGGACGGCAGAGCCATCGGTCAACAGGCGGGAGCCCGGGGCCCCTTCCATGCGGTGATCGGGGGCGGTGTCAAGCAGGCTGAAGCCGCCCTCCACCGCCGTGACATAGAGCCCGGAGGCGTGGAAGGAATGAGGCTTCGGGGCCTCGGGCGGGATCTGCAGATCAAGCGCCCGCAGCACCCGATCCACATCCAGCCCGTAAGCGATCGCCGCAAACTGACGCCAGCTGGCTGGCATCAGAACGGCACCTCCTCGTCGGACGGGTCGCCGTCAAACTGGCTATTCCATGCCGGGGCCGCTGCGGCTGCCGCCTGGCGACGCTCCCGTGGCTCCGGCTGGCCCTGGCCCTGGCTCCTGCCTTCGGCTTCGGCCTTGCTGGTGAGCAGCTGGAGCCGATCAACGATGAACACCAGCTTGGAGCGCTTCTCGCCGGTGGTGCGGTCGGTCCAGCTCTCCTGATCCAGGTGAGCGACCACGGCAATCCTGTGGCCCTTGCGCACGTAATCGGCGGCCACCTGGGCGGTCTTGCCCCAGGCCTTGCAGTTGATCCAGGCCGGATCCTGCTCCTGCCCGTCCTTGGGGGGCTTGTTGATCGCCAGGGTGAACTCGGCGACGCAGCTGCCACTCTCGAAATACTTGGCTTCCGGGTCCTTGCCGACGTTGCCGATGAAGGTGCAGTTGTTGATCATGTCGAAGGGATTGAGGTGGATAGAGAGGGGAAATGCTGCGGGCAGAGCCGCATCGAAAGACGGACGGCGGCCACGACGTCGGACTGGTACGTCTTGCCGTTGGCGGTGACGTAGTGCCAGTGGTTGCCGGTGATCAGGGCCACGCTCACACCAGCGGCGATGGCCTCCTCTTCACCGAGGCCGGCATCCATGGCCTGGCAGTAGGCCCTGGCGAACGGTTCAGCGATCACGGTGCCGGCCTGGGCCGGGAGGGTGGCGCAGAGCAGAGCGCTGAGCAGCAAAGGGCGGATCATGCGGCCTCCTGCAGTTCACGATCGATCAGCAGGCAGGCCGCTTCACAGCGGAACACCCGGGCCAGGCGCCAACGGGTCTTGGCGCCCTCCATCTCCAGGGTGTCGGTGCGCCGGTCATCGCTGAGCTGCATCATGCGCTTCGCCAGTTCGTCCATGTCGCGGCGGGTCTCTTCGTAGAGGGCCAGCAGTTCTTGATCGGTCATGCCGGGCAGCTGGGCACCCAACACCTGGGTGCCATCTGCTCGGCGGTAGCGGGCGCGTCCGGTGTTCCTGTTCACGCAGCTCCCGCTCCGGCCAGTTCACGCACCACCGAGGCATCCGCCAGCGGCGGAGTGATCGCGGTGTCGGCAGCCTCCTCGCCGTTCCAGCGGGCGATGGTGGAATCCTGTGCGCCGGTGGTGCCGAGGCGCCGCAGGATCGGATCGGGCAGCTGCTCGATCGTGGTGGCCTTGCCTTTGCCCAGTTCGGCAACCATGGCCCGGAAGCCCTCGGCGCTCAGACCGGCTTCCTTGCAGCGGTTCACCGCCGCGCCAACCAGCATCTGCCGATCAGCAGCAGGCCGGGCTGCCGGGTGCTCCTCCCGGTGGGGATTCTCGATCTCCTCCTTGCCCCACAGCTGCCAGGCCAGCCCGAAGGTGGCAGCAGCAGCGGTGCAAAGGCAGCGGCGATGGGTGTCGGTGATGTCCCGGGCGCCGATGCTCTTCATCGGCACAGCTGCGTTTCTGTTGTCCATCACCGCCTGGGGGAAGTCCGGGGTGATCTGGCCAGCAGGACCACGGAAGTGGCCGACCACGTAGCCGGTGCCGTTCGGGGCCTGCCAGACGTGGCCGCCATCTGGTGCCGGGGTCAGGTGGAACTGCCAGCCGGGGGCGTGTTCGTGGAGCAGGTGGGCCACCCGCGCCCAGTTGATGTAATCGGCTTTGTAGGTGCCGGTGCCTTTCGTGCTCACGTCATCAGTCGTGATGACGGAGGCGAGGTTTGGGATCGGGAGCCCCTCGCCTGGTGTTGCGGTTGCCATTGCTGGTGGTGGTGGTGGTCGCGCCAGATCGACGCTTGTGCCGATTCTAGCCCGAATCAGGGCTAAAACTGGGGCGGACCGAAACCAGCCAAGAAAATTTCACTGGCTGCAATCAGGGACAATTTCAGGCATGACGAACATCACCCCCCCCCCGCAAGGCTCCTCGGTGGTGGGGACAATGAGCCTCGATCCACGCCTTGACGCGCCGATGCCGGCCGGCTCTACCCGGATCGTGGTCACCTGCCTGGAAGAGGCGAACACCGCCTGGCGGATGCTGCGGCAGCAGCAGGTCATCCACCGGGCGGCGATCCTGGTTCCCCCGGAGGGGGTCTGGTTCAGCTGTGAGAGGGCTGCGTCTGGCCGTTGGCAGCTAGCCAGGCAGGCAGGTTGTCCGGTTGTATCGCCTCGCCCGACAGCTGACTGAGCAGCTCCGACAGGGCCAACCGGCCGTCCTCCAGTTCATCGGCATCAAACGACGCCAAGCCGGAAACAACCTGCCGCAGCTTCTCGATCCGGCGGGCATCGGAATCGGGGTAGAGCCGCACCAGCTCAGCGAAGCCGCCCCGCAGCCCCAGGCCGGACTCCATCAGCCAGTTCTCCAGGTACTGGGCCAGCTGATCGCTGATCCGCTGGGCGTTGCCGGCGGTGATCCGATCGTCGGAATCGACGTAGGGCAGCCGCAGGTAGCCGGCGAACAGCTCGCACCAGTCCCGGAACCGCAGCGGCTCCTGGCCCTCGGGGTGATCCGGGTGCCACAGGAAGGTGGTCTCCGCCATTCGGGCCGGGGTCAGGGGCCGGGGCAGGGGACCCCAGAGCTTGCGGCAGGCCTCGGGGCCCTGGGTGCTCCACCGCCAGCAGGCTTCGGTGGCAGCGGCGAGGCCCTCAAACAGCTTGAGCTGCGGGCGGGCCATCTTGCCGTTGCGCAGGAACGAAAGCTGGGAGGTCTGCAGCCAGGTGTCACCACCGCAGACCCAACCGGCCAGGGCGCTGGCTTCTGCATGGGACAGGCCGGAGCGCCGCAGCCACAGATCAATGGCGGCAGCCGTGTGCGCCCGGGAGGCGTCGTAACGCTCCTCGATGCTGTTCATGATTTGGTGTTCCCGGTTGCCCGGTGTCGGATGTGGTGGTCAACCTCAACGCTAGCCGGTTCGGATCGGGGTGGATCACGCCTGAAACCTCCTGGTGCTGCATTTACGGTGCGGATCGGCACCTCACGCAGCGATCCGCTGCCTAACCACCTGCCCCCGGTATCGTGGGGGCGCCGGGTCGTCGCGGATACAACAGCGCCCATGGTTGCCATGGCGCGAAGAAGCGAGGTCGAGCTTGGGTTTGTTAGGGGCCCATGTTTCGGTTGATTAAGGCCCGGCTCCCCACTCCAGGCTCCGATGCGGTACATTTGGAGGTGCGGACCAATCATCCGCTTCATCTCTAACGGTTCCTTCCATGAACACCGCTTCCGGTGCGCAGCTCCTCGTTGACTGCGCTGACGCCCTGCTGGGCGACTGCCTTGGCGAAGACCAGATCAACGGCACCTTCGCCGCCTTGTCCATCCTCCGGGAAGCCGCCGCTGCCGGCGCCCTGCCCGATACCGCCCACCTGCAGCTCCGCATCGTGGAGCAGCACCTGCAGGCCGCCCAAGACGCCGTGCATCGGCTGGCTGCCTCCCTGGGCTGATCCTTCCTCCGCCGCCCCCGGGGCGGCTTTTTCATGTCCCCCTGTGGTTTCAATCAGAACGCTCACCGATGGACAACACCACCGAATCCGAATCCCCCCTGGAGCGGCTGCGCAGCCTTCAGGCCCTGCTGCACAAGGCCGATCTCCGCTTCCGCACCCGCTGCGCCGAGATCGATGCCGACCGGCTCCAGCTGCAGGCCCAGGCACAGCAGTACCGCAGTGCCGGCCACCCGATCCCCGACTCCATCCGCGAGGCCCTGGAAGCCTCCGAGTCCCGGGAAACCGATCTGCTGGATCGCTATGCCCAGTTCATGGAGTCCACCGACGCCCGCTACCACGCCTGCCTGGAGCTGGCCTGCCTGGAGCTGGCGAAGAGGGCCTCATGAACACTCCACAGCTGCGCTTGCTGCAGGAGTTCAACCCAGCCGAGCCCGGGGACATCCCCCCGGAAGTGGCAGCAGCCCTGGCCGATCACTGCAGCGCGATCCTGCGCCTGCTGGTGGTGGCCCGCAATGCCGCGAACGGCGGCAACGAACCCCGAGCCCGCCGGGCGTTCGAGCAGATGGAAGCCCACAGCCGGCGCGGGCTGGCCCTTCTTCAACGATGCAAGGAATGAATCTTTCAAGCATGACCGTCTCGGGTGATCGCCCGCCATTTACGGCCCTGCCGAACTGGCTGCGGGGGGTTGCCACCCCGATGGAGGGCTGGCTGCTCTGGTGCCTCCAGAGCCACTACCCGAACATCTGGCCCTCTCTCCGGCTGATCTCGGAGGAGTCCGGGATTTGTCGCCGGAAGGTGATCCAGGTCCTGTCCGATATGGAGGCCAAGGGGTGGGTCGTGAAGGAGCACCGCCAGCGGGAAGACGGTGGGGTGTCTTCGACGCATTACCACCTGACCATTTGGGATCAGCGGTGGTGGTGCGCCGAGGATTTCCGGGCTTTCACCCAACTCCGAAAGCAAGCCACCCCCGGTGCATGTCATGCACCTACCCCGGTGCAAGGCGTGCACGGGGCTGGTGCAGGACGTGCACCCAAAGAAGATCAAGAGAAGAAGATCAAGAAAGAACCCCCTATACCCCCCAAACCCGAAACAACCCCCTCCGAACCCGAACCGAAGCCAGCCCGAACCCGGATCAAGCTCACCGAAGCCGACATCCCCGAATCCCTCCAACCCGTCGCTGCCCTGGTTGTCCAGTTCTGGAACCAAGCCAAAGGCGGCCAGCGGACCCAGCGAGCCCTCACCGGCCAGCTGCGGGAACTGGAAGCCATCGCCCGCGATCGCCGGGGAGGCCTGCAGGCCGTGCGTCAGCAGCTGCAGAAGGCGATCACCGCCGCCGAGATCGGCAGCGCCTGGAGGGGCATCACCCACGCCCGCTGGCTTGAGTTCGGCCTGGGCCATGGCCAGCAGGCGGAGACCCGGCCCAGCCTGCCCAGCCTGCCGCCGATGACCGCCGAGGAGGCCGCCCACATGCGCCTGCTGCAGAACCCACCCCCTACGGTGTTCGGCCGCCGCTGAGCGGTTTCGATCCTGACCCTCACCACCACGCCACCCGATGACCCTGCTCGACCTGGCGGCCCTCGATGCCGACCGCACCGGCGACACGATCGCCCGCCACTACCTGGCCGCTGCCCTCACCACCCTCTGCGATGCCACCGCCGAATCCCACTGGCTGGTGGAGTTCTTGGACCTGATCCCCGGACCCGACTGGTTCCGCGATCCCCAGCACCGCACCCTCTACGCCGCTGCCCTTGAGCTGGCCCCGACGATGGGGGAGCTGCGGGTGATCTCCGAGGCGACGCTGGTTGCCGCCTGCGAGCGCCTGGAAGGGGCCTCTGGGGGCCGGCGGCTGTCGTGGCCGCAGGAAGTGCTCGATGAGCTGTCCGTGCTGCCCGTAGAGGCCGATCTGGCCGCCTGGCGCGAGGAGATCCTGCCCTGCTGGCATCTGCACCGGAACCGGGCCGCGATCACCGAGCTGCTGGCCCGCTCCGAGCAGGAGATCCACCTGCCCCGCACCCCCGCCCGTCTGGCGGTCGCTCAGCAGTGCCTGGCGAAGGCCTCCGAGCTGCTGACCAGCACCCCGCCCACTGGCACTGATGACCCACTTGCCGAGTATCTGGCCGCCCAGCTGGGGCCGATCCGAACCGGCAACTACGACAGCACCGGTTACGCCGAGCTGGATCGATTTCTCGGTGGTGGATTCGGGACCCCGGGCAGCGGCAGCGCCGGCAAGCTGGTGGTGCTGGCGGCCCGGCCGGCCATGGGCAAGAGCGCGTTTGCGCTGAACCTGATCACCACCGCTTTGCTCAACGGCCGGCATGTATGGCTGGCGAGCCTGGAGATGGGCCGTCGGCAGGTGGCGAACAGGATCCTGACGGCCCTTGACTTCCGCGCCTGCCTGGAATCACGCGGCGAGCCGATCACCGGGGCCGCCCTGCGCGAGCAGCGCTTCACCGCCGAGCAGCGTCAGCGGCTGTCAGAACTGCAGCAGCTGCACCTCTCCGAGATGAGCAGCCGGCTGACCCTGCTGGCCGATGGGGCTGCCCCCACTCCGCAGCAGCTGTGCAACCAGGTGCGGCTGGCGAAGCGCAGGCATCCGGGCCTGTCGCTGGTGGTGATCGACTACCTGGGCCTGCTGGAGCTGACCGGCGAGAACCGCACGATCGCCATCGGCGAGGCCACCAAGGCCCTGAAGTTGCTGGCCGAGGCCCTCGACATCACCGTGGTGTTGCTGTGCCAGCTGAGCCGGGCAGTGGAGCAGCGCAGCAACAAGATGCCCCAGCTTTCGGACCTGCGGGAATCCGGCAACATCGAGCAAGACGCGGACGTGGTGCTTGCCCTGCTGCGGCCGGCCTACTACGACGAGGCCAGCGACCCGATGACCCTGCTCTGCGGGGTGCTGAAGAACCGGGAGGGGGCCTGCGGCACGGCGAGCCTGACGATCAGCCTGCCCCACGGGGCAATCGTGGATCCGACCTCGATCAGCCGATCGGCTGGTTTCGATTGAGCCGGATCGGTGTTGATTCTGAGCCTGATCGGGGCTAGGCTTGGTTCGTCTCCGCATCGGAGCATCACCAGCCACCGCCATGCCCACCGCACCCCCGGCGCCACCACCGCCGCATCCCCGCCCCAATCAGGATCGGCCCCGCCCCTGGGGGCAGCCGTGATCGTCCTCGGCACGGTGCTTGCCACCTGCGGCCTGCTCACCGCTGGCTACGCCGCCACGGTGATCCTGTTGATGGCGGTGAGCCTGGAGTCCGGCGAACAGGATCGGCGATGAGCTGCCCCTACGAAAACTGGCGCGACCGCTGCCGCCTGGCTGCCGCTGCTGCCACCGCCCGAGGGGATGAGCGGTCGGCCCGGTACCTGGGCAGCCTCACCGACCTCAGTGACGACCAGGTGGCGGGGATGTGCCTGGTGCTCGCATCACAAACCCAATCAAATCAACCATGAGAATCCTTCAACGCCTCATCACCTCCGCCCGCTCCGGCTGGGGTACCGCCCAGCGCACCTGGGCCGCCGGTGCCATTGCCGACGACCGCGCCCGCGCCCAGCGCCTCCGACTGGCGGAGATGACCGAGGCAGAACTGCTCAAGGCCTCCACGGCCTGGGGTGGGCACGTTTGCCACGCCGAGATCAAGCGCCGTGGGCTGGGGGTGGAAGCGTGACCTTCTTGGACATCAACTTCACCGACCTCATTCAACGGCTGGTCAGCCTGGAAAAGGCCGTGGCCAAGCTCCAGCGCGACGCAGCGGCCACCACCCCCCAGGCCCGGGAGGCCACAGACGAGGAGTTGGCGGCCATCTGGGTTAAGTCCCCCCGGTCCACCAACGAATCCCTTCGCGCCATCTACAACCTGGGCCGCAAGCACGGAGCACCGGCCCCAGCGCCCGAGCCCGCGCCCCCCAGTGAATCACCGGAACGATCCGACGAGCTATTGCTGCGCCTGATGAAGCTTCAGGAGACTGATCCGGATCACGCACGATTCAGGGGGCTGCTGGTAACGGCCGACTGGCTGCGATGCGAGGGATTCGACAATGCCGCCACGCACATGGAGCGGAGGTGCGGGCTGGCTTCTGAGCCCAACCCCGTCCCTGAGCCCACCTGCGAGCCCACCCCCGACTCCCCTCCAGCCAACTGCACTGAGAGGTTGCTGGCGGAAGGCAAGCCTTGCAACCAAAACGTTTGCACCGCCTGCGGGCCCGGCGCCCCCCGCTGGGAAGCCTGCCGCCGCGCCCTGGCCCAGGAGCTGCCCGCCCCCACTGGCAGCCTGCTGGATCAGGTCACGGCAGCAATCGCCAAGGCACACGCCAACCGCTTCCCTGACGAGCAATACCGCTCGGACGCGCAATGGGCGGTGCGAGCGGTTGCGAGGTGGCTTTCGGATGAGAGATGGGACGGGACTGCCGCTGTTGTGCAGAGTGAGGTGGAGCGTGGCTGACCCCACCAACGCCGACATCCTGGTAGCCATCCGCCAGAGCAACGCAGCCCTGCAGATGACCATCTGGACGGTTGCAGCGATTGTCATCATGGCTACGTTTTGGATGGTCGCTTTGATCGGCTGCATGGTCGCTGCCGGAGGCGGCCAATGACTGACCTCTCCCCCGCCGCGCAGGCGGTGCTGGATGCGTTCCTGGATACACCGGTAGACGCAGGGAATTACTACGCCACTCGCAGCAGGCAGATTGCCGCCGCCCTCAATGCGTTGGCCGTGCGCATCGTTGGCGCCGATGCGATCAGGCAGGACATCATTGACATCGCCGCCGAGCTGGAGGGGGTTGATGGCTGATCTCGTCAACCACCCCACCCACTACACCGCCGGCCCCGTCGAGGTGATCGACATCCTGGAGGAAGCCGCCAGCCATGCGCCTGATCCGGTGCTGGCAGGTCTGCAGTGGCAGGTTCTCAAGTACCTACTCAGGATGTGGCTGAAGGACGATCCGGCCACTGATGCCAGAAAGGCGCGGTGGTATCTGGAGCGGTTGATCAGCAGGTTGCCGATGAACACCAACGAGGAAGCACCATGACCACCACCTGGCAACTTCTATCCCTGCAGGCGCCCCCCCCAATGGCGCCCACTCTTCCCCCGAGGATCAATCATGACCGAACTAACGCCTCACATTAGGACACTTCTTGCAGGCATCCTGTTAAATCGCGCTGAACCGCACCTATTGGCTCCCCCACTGGGCCCTGCCGCTGCCGGCCAACAAGTCACCGGAGGCGTGATGAATAGCCTTGCACGCATCATTGAAGACATCCGCAACGACCCGGATGATCACAAGGACTACGAGGGCTACAACGAAGGCTGGGTAGATGCCTGCAACCGCATTGCCGACGCCCTGGTTGAACCGGTGCCGGCGTCCGAGCGGTTTCCGGGTCCAGAGCATTGCGACTCGGAAGGAAGGTGCTGGTGGCTCGACCGGCCATTCAGGAACGGACCCGCTGTCTGGGTGCTGAGGCGAACGAACGACGGCATCTTGTTGCCTTTTATCGCCTGGCTTCCACACTGGGCCCTGCCGGCGTCGGTCGACGAGCCAGCGGAGGCACCATGAATATTGACGAAGTGAGGATTTCAAAGGCCAGGCTGGAGCACTCCATTGCGGAGCTGATGAATGAGTTCTCCGCAGAGACCGGGATGACCGTTGTTTCTATTGAAGGGGACTACAGGTTTTTGCAGCTTGGCGTTCCCTTGAACTATGTCGTCAGGGTCGAGGTGACGTTGTGACCGTCAACCACCGCAAACGCTGCCCTGATTGCCGTGGCGCCTATTCCGTCGTCGAAAGCCGTGATGAAGGCGCCTACGTTCGCCGCCGCTGGTGTTGTGATTCCTGCCGCCAGCGGGCCACCACCTACGAGGTCAGTCGTGAGCGCTACCAGGAGCTAACCAAGGCCGCCGAAACGCTCGACCTGATCCGCTCCGCCCTCGGCGGCCTGCTCCCAGCCGGTCCGCCCGCCAGCCCGCCGGCCCCCACCTGCGAAGCGAACTGCAAGCACTGGAAAAACGGCTGCGGCTTCGATTGGCCAGAAGCCGGCGGATCCTTCGCCACGGAATGTTCCACCTACGCCTCCCCATGACCACCCCCGACATCGAGACCCTGTTCCGCCAGTGGTGGGCGCTCAGCTACCCGACCCCTCCCGGCGTCCATGCCTGCAACACCCACGTGGGCTTCGGCGCCTGGCTGCTGGAGCAGGCTTCTGCTGCCCCGGATCGATCGCAGTCCGAACAGGAACCAGGCTGATGACGATTCAGGAAGCCCTGCGCAGTCGCCTCACCAGCTACGCGGCAGAGCGTGGATTGGTGATCCCCCTGCCCCCACTCGCACCTCCTCCAGCACCGCACCGAACAGTGCCCGCTGCTCCTCCGCCGTCGCCTCCAGGAACAGCTCCGGATCGCTGAGGGCCTGTTCGTAGACCGTCAGATCGGGCAGCACCTGCTCGCGCCGCAGCAGCTGCTGGATCTCCTGCTCGGTGGCTGCCGCTGCCGCTGCCAGGGCTGCGTTGGCCGGGTTGCGCTTCAGCAGCGACTGGATCTGCTCCAGGTCCTGCTGTTTCGCCGTCACCCGTGGATCCACGTCCGGCGGCGCCGCCACCAGTTCGGCCAGGCCCCGGGCCGCCAGCAGGCACTGGGCCACCACCTCCTTCAAGATCACGCCCTCCTTGGCGCCGCCGCGATCAGTGCACAACCGATGCCGGCACCGCCACCACGCCACCCCGGCCGACGTGTTTCTTCGCAACCTGGTGCCGCAATTGTCGCAGCGGAGCAATCCCGTCAGGCCGTGTCGTGATTCCACCTGAGGTTTGCCGTCAAAGCGGTTGCGGGTGCGGCGTAGATCATCGGCCAGCTCGCGCCAGTCCGCCTCGCTGATCAGCGCCGGATGCTGGTCATAGCGGATCTCCCCCCAGCGCTGTCCCCAGCCCTTGCCGCTGCTGCGGTCCCAGTGGTGGGCTAGGTGGCCCCGGATCACGGGATTGACAAACCACCCCTGCAGGCTGCTGGCCGCCGGGGTCCACGGGCACCAGCTGGGCAGCTCCATCGTCACCCTGGTGAACGACCGCAACCGCCGCAGGTCTTCGATCACCCGCAGCGCATGGCCCCAGTTCTCCGGGTGGGGCATCAGGCGGTGATCCGGGCCACCCATGTACCCGAACGGCTTACGCCTCCGCAGGTGCCGGCCCTGGCCCCGGTAGACCTCAAACTGCCGCCGAATCCGCATCGACAGCATCCGGCTTTCCATCTCGGCCAGGCCAGTCATCAGCCGGGCCATCAGGAAGCCCTGGGGCGTGGCGGTCTCGATCACCCCGCCGTCGAGCGCCCGCACCGTGACCCCCCGGGCCTCGCACAGGCCCATCAGCTGATCGACGTAGGCCGCATCCCGTCCGAGCCGGTCCACGCGGGTGACCAGCAGCTCCTGCGCCTCCCCGGTTCGGATCAGGACCATGGCCTCCAGCAGGCCGGCCCGTGCGTCGTTCAGGCCCGATTCGACATCAGACAGGATCCGGTCACAGCCGGCCGCCTCCAGCCGCGCCACCTGGGCCGGCAGGGCATCGGCCTGCTCGTCGCTGGAAACTCGGGCGTAACCGAGGCGCATCGATACCCTGGAGGCAAGGCCCGGCCATTGTGCGCTATGAGCAGCTTCTCCTTAGATACGGCGGGCATAGCGCAGCACAGTCGCCGCAGGGGATCTCAGGCCGTCAGTGCCGCCTCGTGGAGGCCTGTGTAGGTGCTGCGCAGGCCCTGTTCCGCGTTGGTCCGGTCGTTCAGCAGGAACAGGATCTCCAGCCTCCTGGTGCGGTTCTCCATCGCCACCACGTCCTCGGCCCCGGGTCGGCTGGGCTCAATCCGCAGGCCTTGCAGTTCCGCTTCCAGGGCTGCCCGTTGCTCGTCGCTCACGCCGTCTCGATTCATGCCAGGCAGTTTCCCGGGCTGGAAACCTGACGATGCCCCTCGCCCCGGAGCCCATGTGCTCGACCTGCCCGGTGATCACCACGGCAACCAAGGAAGACGGGCAGGCGGTGGTCAGAGTCAGTGGGGCCGGGTTGACGGCTGAGCACCAGCAGGCGTGGCAGGCGTGGATCCTGTTCGAGTGCCTGTGCGTCGCCCACCAGCTGCCGTTGCCTTGCGGGCCGCTGCCGGGTTGCTGATCAGCAGGCTGCCGCCGCCTCCAGCTCTGCCGCCTCCACCTCCAGCAAGGCCGCCAGGTGCTCCAGCACGTCCTGCTTGGCCTGCTGAAACGCCTCGCCGCCCATCCGCCGCACCTCCATCGAATGGGGCGTCCAGACGGTCACGGAGGTGCCACGGACGGCCACCACGGCAAACCCATGCGCCTGGTTTGCCAGGGTGCTCATCACCGCTGCCACCCGCTCCGCTGAGGCCTTGGTGCCTGCGTCCACGGTGGTGCAGTCGCAGTGGCCCGTGCTGATCAGGGCCCATTTGCGCAGGGTGGTGGGGGATGCGGCCCACGGCATCGCCTGGCAGTCCTCCGGCAGGCTGCGCCAGGCCTCATCGATGAACGCAAAGGCATGACGGTGGCTCCGCTCGCTGCGTCCGCGCCGCACCTCCAGCACTACCGCCTCGCGGTCCTCCAGCCGCTGACACCAGCCGGCCGACGCGGTGCCGATCGGCAGAAAGCCTGCCCGGCCGGTGGTGGGGTTGCGGCGCCACTGGGCCCGGATCAGCTCACCCTGCATCGGCCTCCAGCAGCTTCCGGGCCTGCAGGCCGCTGATCACGGTGCCGGTTTCCACCTGCAGCAGGATCGCCAGTGTGAACGGGTGGGCATCGGGGCGCTGCGCCTGCAGCCGGCGAAGGGCAGCGGCGATTTCGGTCTTAACCACCTGTCGGGAAACCTGTGGGCAGGGGGTTCCCTGCTCTGCGCTTTTCAGGCATGAATCGCCTTCTCGCACTCCTTCTCGCTTCCGTTTTCCGACTCATGGCCAACTTCATCGAACGGATCTCCGTGCTCTTCGCTGAGCGCGATGCCAAGTACGCCGCCCTGGCTGCCGAGCTGGCAGAAGCCAAGGCCAACGATGCCGCCGACGCCGAGGCCATCCAGGCCGCTCAGGCTGCTGCTGCTGAGGCTCAGGCCTTTGCTGATGCCTCTGCCGCCAAGGTCAGCGAACTGCAGGCCCTGGCTGATGCGGATGCTGCCGAGGACGCCCTGCTTGACGCCTACCTGACGGGCATGGAACCCACCCCTGAGGCCCCCGTCGAGGAGGTGGTCACCGAGGAGCCCGCCGCGACCGAGGAGACCGCTGAAGTGGTCACCGAAGAGCCGGCGGTCGATCCCGAGGTGGTGGCCGAGGTCGTGGAAGGCGACGGCGTGGTGGGCGAGTGATCGCGCATCACCTCCCCCCGCAGCCGGCGGTGATCGTGGTGGCCCAGCGCCACCCGGTTGCCCGGCCGCCTGCCGGGGCCTTCTACCAGATGCGCCCGATTCACGGGGGCTACCGCGAAGGCCGCCCCTCGCCAGCCGTGCGCTACGGGCCACCGGTGCAGGTGCTTGGCGGTAGCAAAGGGCCGTTTCCCAGGGCCACCTACTTCCAGGACGGCCCTGGCGTTCGCACCATGCCCACCCGTCAATTCAACCAGCGCTTCGCGCCCTACGTGCCCGGTCGATAGGCCGGCGCTCACCACAGATCAGCCGGGGCCCTGCGGGGCCCTTTTTCACGGCGTCAACTGAACAGCCACGCCCAGCCGGACGCACCACCCTCCACGCACCAGCGGCGCCTGGTGTTGCGCTTTGAGTAGGTGACCCCCTTGCCGGCCGTGGGCCCGGTCTTGACGAAGCCGCCGCCAATCAGATCCAGCTCACCGTAGGGGTCGTTGACCATCCAGCTCATCGCCGTGGCGCCATAGACCGCAACCCAGTGCCCGTCCCTGGGGCTGCCAACCGGGCCGTTGTGGGCCAAAGCGATTGCCACCGGCAGCCCCCCGCGGAGCTCCGCCAGCAGCTGCTCATCGGTGCAGGTGGTGGTGAACCTGGCCCGGACGCCCAGATGCCGCAGGGCTGCTGCATGGGCCGCCTGGGAGGTGGTGTCGCCATAGGCGTTGACGATCCGCAGGTAGTCCACGTCAGAGCGGATCCCCTTGACTCCCATCCAGATCAGGCACATGGCGATCGCCGTGGTCTGGCACTCCCGCCAGCCGGTGGGGCCGTTGTCCGCCTGATACTGGTAGGGGAACTGCAGCAGCTCCACGCCCCCCTCGGGCCGTTGCCGCACCCGGGGGCCGGGGCCCTTGGCGCTGGGGGGTACAGGCAGACCGGGCTTGAGGGCCGGGGCCGCCCGGAACAGTTCCCCAAAGTCCTGCAGCTGCTTCGGGGTCAGGCTTTCCTGCAGCGCGTTCCAGGCCGCCAGCTGGTGCGGCATCGGTGGATCGGTCGTCCACTTCGCAGCAGAGGCCAGGCGGATGTCAGCCACGGGCAGGTGATCACTGCCGGGGTTTTCCGGCTGGAAAGCTGGGGCAGCTGGCCATCCCCCCGTGGAGTGCATCGCTTGGGGCGAGCCGGAAGCATTCCGGGTGGAAGACCTCGCTGAATCCACCACCCCCAGCCCTGATGGCCTGCTGCTCTGGGGCCGGGAGTTTGACCTGCTGCCCACCGGCAGCATGGCCAATGCTCATCTGATGCTGCACGGGATCCTCGGGGTGCCAGCCAAGGAGATCGGTGCCACGCAGATGGAGATCACCGACGATCGAGTGCTGATGGTCGGCACCAGGGGCACCAACACCGACGACCTGATCCCCTACCAGGATCTGCTGCTGCAGCTGTTCTCCGATCTGCCGATCAGTCAGCACCAGAAGCCGTGATCAGGGCAACCAGTTGATCCCTGGGGGCTGCGGGGGTTCCGGGGAGTCCATCAGCTGTTGGGGCGGGGCCGGCAGGCGGTCGTGCTGCTCATCGCGCAGCATCGGGTTGCGGGTGGCCAGGCCCATGCCCGTGGCGCCACCGCCGAACACCATCGAGAACCCGGTCAGCCACTGGCTGTCGCACTGGCCCGGCTTGCCGGAACGCATCTCGCACACCGCCACATAGCTGACCCCAAAAAGCACCTGCCCGAGGGCTACGGCAGCCACCGCCAGGGTGGCCAGGGCATCAGCGCGGTTCATGCTTGGAGCCCTCCAGGAATGCCCGCCACATCTCCACGGCGGTGATCCGGCGCTGCAGCTCCCCCAGTTGGCCGCTCTGGGTCTGCTGGTTGCGGATGATCTGCTGCTGACCTTCCTCCAGGTCCGCCAGCTTCGCCGGCATCGTGATCCCCAGCCAGACCATGCCCGAAAGGATCGCCAGCGAAATCGCGCCGCTCAGTTCGGACAGGGCCTTGACCAGAAGCTGGCCGCCGATCGAGTTCCCCGGTGGCGACTGGTGCTGCGGCGGGGGCGGTTCCTCTCTACGGCGGCCGATCACTGCGAAAGCTCTGCTAGGGCAGCTTTCCGGGCTTTCCTGGTGGTTTGGCGGCGCCTTGGGCGGGAGCAGGCGGGGTCGCTGGGGCCGGCTTTGCCTTGCGGTTCGGCCGCCGGCTGAGCCGCTCCTGGGCCTGAGCGCGGACGGCGGGGAACTTGGCAGCGGCTCTGATGTAGGGGTTCACATGGCCTCCAGGGTGGCGGTGTCGGGGGCCTGGGTCGGGCCGCCGAGGAAGATCCGGCTGGGGCTGTTGACCACCACCAGGTACTGATCCCAGGCCTCTGGGGCGAGCAGGAGGGTATTGCAGTGCCAGCCCGGCAGTGCTGTCGGCGGGGTGATCACCTCGCCCGTGGTGGGGTCTGTGGTGCCGCCTGTGGCTATCACGCCAACCTCATCAATCGCGTGGGTGTGGCTGGAGGTGATCAGGTTGCCGTCTGCGTCGATCAGCCCCTCGGCAGCGGCGAGGGTGCGGAAGGTGGTGCGGTTGGGGAAGCGGTAGCAGTACATCTAGGCGGTGATGGCTTGGAGTTTGGCATTGCTGAGGCGCTGGGGCCAGTAGGTGAGTCGGCTGATGGTGCCAGACATTTGCGCTACTGAGTTTCCTGCGCCAATAGTCATCTGCGTGACCGTGGGGA
>JACCDP011328159.1_pt1 | contig 22986 bp, 19 predicted proteins | sample 7445841 | NCBI WGS metagenome assembly JACCDP01 (sample SAMN15323441, study PRJNA562643) | freshwater metagenome | isolation source: river surface water | place: USA:Blue River Watershed | collected 2017-08-17
CCAGTGAGTGCCACGTTTACGTCATAGGCCATAAATCCGCCGCGCAAAGTTAAGAAGAGCGAGATCGTAAATGCTTGCGCCATTAATGGGATTTTGATGGCAAGTAATGTTCTAAGAGGTGACGCGCCATCGACCGTGGCAGCTTCAAGCACGTCATGTTCAATACTAATTAAACCGGTAATGTAAATAATCATCATGTAACCGGACATCTGCCAGACGGTCACAATAATCAGAGCCCAGAAAGCGGTACCAGTTTGATTTAGCCATGATTCGGTAAAAACCGGCCAACTAAATTTTGTTGCTAATGATACTAGCGCGGTATTGAAAATAAATTGCCAAATAACACCAAGTACCACGCCACCAATTAAATTTGGCACAAAGAAAAAAGTTCTAAAAATATTTGAACTGCGAAGTTTTGCAGTCACTAATAGTGCGATTCCGAACGCGACTACATTTACTAAAACTAGCGAAACCACTACAAACTTTGCCGTGAATACTAAGGTTGACCAGAATTCTGGATCTTTAAATGATTTTGTGTAATTACTAATTCCAGCAAACTTGTCGTATTCAAAACCATCCCAGTTTGTAAAAGTTAAGAAAAGGCCTTGTGCAAATGGATAAATCAAAACCACCGAGAAAACCGCAAGCGGTATTGCGGCAAACATTCCAAATCTTCTGAGGCCGTGTCTTGAATGCATCTTGATTACCTTTGCTAATGCTTTGCTAATGCTTTGCTAATGCTTTGCTAATGCTTTGCTAATGCTTTGCTACTTAAAAATACCTATAAATACTAGCGAGGTCACCCTGAGGAATAAACCCCAGGATGACCTCGACTAATTAACTAATCGAAAGGATTACGAATTACTTCGCAACGCCACGCCAGGTCTTGACGGAGCCCTTCCATGCATCTTGTAGTTCAGTTGCATACTGCTCACCTGTGATGGTGTCAGTCATTAACTTCTGACCTGATGCGCCGTACTTGTCCTGTCCACCTGCTGGGTAGTAGGTGTTCATCCAAGAAAGTGTCTTTCCACCAACAACATAGCTTGAGATTTCCTTAGCCATGAATGTCTTTGGCTGAACCTTGAAGCCCTTGTAAACAGGGATGAAGTTCATTCCGCCTTCTTCGATTGGACCAGCAACAAACTTCTGACCCTTAGCTGATGTGTATAGCCAAGTTAGGAAGTCAACTGCGCCTGCGCGCTCTTCCTTTGTTGACTGCTTTGCATCGATCATGAAGTAGCCAGGAATACCTACAGAAATTGAATCATTTCCGTATGTACCAGCGGTATCGCTGATTGGTAGTGGCATGATGCCGAAGTTTGTATTTGGTGAAGCCTGTAGCAAGTTTGGTTCTGCCCAGTTACCCATGAACCAGAAGCCAGCCTTACCTGAAGCAAGGTCTGCAACTGATGCATCGTATTCGGTGTCAGTTGTATTTGGCTTTGCTTGGTTGTACTTCTTTAGCAATTCAAATGTTGCAAGATAGTTCTTGAACACTGGATCTGCCATTAGGTTCTTTGAACCGTCAGCCATTGCATCAAGAACTTTTAGACGTCCTTCTTGAGTCTTAGCTGCGTTTGTGAAATAGATATTTGAGAAGTGTGCACCAAGTGACCACCAGATAGCTGAGAAGCGAACTGCTCCGGTACCTGATGCTTGTACCTTCTTAAATGCTGCTTCTAGATCTGAACGTGTCTTGATCTTCTTAGGATCAACGCCAGCCTTATCTAGAACAGTTTTGTTGTATAGAAGACCGAAAGCTTCAGCTGTTGATGGAACACCAACCTGCTTGCCGCCAATGTTCGCAGCAGCTAATAGGTCCTTTGATACTAGACCAGCAAGCTTTGAACCCTTCCAGTCCATAACTTTGTCAGCCATATCTGGAATCTCTTGCAGTGTGTACATGATTGTAGGAGCGTTCTTCGCTGCATACATCGGTGTCACGTTCTGAAGGAATGTAAGTTTACGATCGCCAGGAATTGACTTAACTGTGTAGCACTTCTGGCTTGAGTTGTATGACTTAACAGCAGCTAAGAACTCATTCTGAATTTCAGGTTTGATTGTTCCTAGCATTGTTACTGTCGCCTTCTTTGGGCAAGCAGCAGCAGATGCTGTTGATGGAATAACTACTGCTGTTGCAACGAGTGCAGCTGCAGCTAGTACGCCAATTTTTTTCTTCATTAAGGATCCTTTCAAGGGGTATGCGCCGAATACGTACATCGGCGCATGGGGTGAAAATTACCTATCCCGCCTGCTTTAATAAATAGGAATGGGGTCAATACTCTGTAACGATTACAGGGGTTGTTACATATGTTTTTCAGTTAGAAATACGCTCAAATCGGGCGGAGAACTGGGGTTTCTTCCCCAACGTTTATCAGGGCGGTGGCCATATGGCCGTTTACCTCCAGCTCGATGGAGTCGGCATCAAAGAGCGCCTTAATGACTAAAGGTCCGACAGCTGGAATCGCAAAAGTTGTTATCTCTGAATTCCAAAGCTCATTGCGGTCAACAATTAATTGATTGTTATTGCGTTTGAATTTCAGTGAACCATTTGAATACTTAAATTCAAATTCATTTGCATCGGTATGAAAGTTTTCGGTTTCGCCGATAAAAGTTTGAATTAGTTTTCCATTTTCGATTTTCAATTTACGAGCTGCGGACATAGCGCCGTTCCAAATTTCTAATTTGCGATCGTTAGCGTAGAGCCAATTATTCATCCAACCTATTGAAATTCGTTCAGGTGAATCATTGAAGGTAACCGCGGCATAGTAATCCGGCCCATAATCTAAAAATTCTGCTTTGGTTTCGGGAATGAATTCTTTGCCATTGAATTGTCCTATTAAGTATTGGCTACCTGATCCACCGTAAAGTCCGCCCGGATTAGTGCTGATTATTAAAACCCATTTTTCATCTAATGGAAATAGATCTGGGCACTCATAGATTTCTGTGATATCAGGTGAATGAAAATCGCTTAAATGTTTCCAATTGATTAAATCTTTAGATTCAAAGAACGCAACTTTGAACTCTTTAGATTTTGCAACAGACATAATCCAACGGTCTTGATACATAAATACTTTGGGATCTCTAAAATCCACCATATTTAAATCAAGTACCTTTAGATTTTTACTCCAAGTTAGCCCGCCATCGTTTGAAAAAGATAAATATTGGCTTTGATTTCCTTCGCGATGGCCGGTGTAAATTGCAACTAACCGATTGTTTGCCTCATCAAACACAGCACTGCCAGAGAAAATTGCATGATCTGCTTGCTCTGGGATCGCAACTGGCAATTCTTTCCAATTAATTAAATCTGTAGATACCGCATGGCCCCAAGACATATGGCCCCATTTATTTTCGAATGGATTATGTTGGAAAAATAGATGGTATTGACCGTCGTGAAAAATCAGCCCATTTGGGTCATTTATCCAGTTATTTTCTGGGGTGAAATGTTTCTTTGGTCGCGTGCGCATATGAGGGAGAAATATATATGTATAAGGTTGGCACATGACCAATCTCTTTGATGCGCATTCGATTGTCACCACGCTTGGGCTACTTGGAGTATTAGGAATTATCTTTGCTGAAACGGGCTTACTTATCGGGCTTTTCTTTCCTGGTGATTCATTGCTATTTATTGCCGGACTTGCGGCATCAGGATCTGCGCAAGAAATTCTTGGTACTCATCTACCGGTTCTGCCGTTGATGATTGGCGCACCGATCTCAGCAATCGTAGGTTCACAGGTTGGATATTGGTTTGGCGCGAAAGTTGGTCCACGTTACTTTGATCGACCAGATGGTCGTTTCTTTAATCAAAGAAGAGTGCAAGTAACAGAAAAGTGGATTAATAAATACGGCACCGGTAAAGCTTTAATTTTCTCTAGATATATTCCTTTTGTCAGAACTTTGATTAATCCATTGGCCGGCATTATTAAAATCCCAGCGCGCCAATTCTTTATTTACAATGTAATTGGCGCAATTATCTGGACGCAATCGGTAATTGGCCTTGGACTTTTCTTGGGCGATAAAATTTCAGGTAGCGTAGATAAATATCTATTGCCAATTATTGGTTTAATTATTCTCTTTAGCTTGGTGCCAGTTGCAATCGAAGTAATAAAAGAGATTAATACCAAGCGCAACTTAAGTTAATTTAAGTTAATTAAGACCAAGATCGCTTAGTTGATAAGCGGCTCGGTATTCCAAACCAGCTTCCTTAATCTTTGGTGCCGCGCCACGTTCGACGATAACAGCAACGCCAACCACGATTGCGCCGGCTTCATTTAGCGCTTCAACTGCAGTTAGCACTGAACCACCAGTAGTAGAAGTATCTTCAACTGCTAGAACGCGCTTCCCTTTTACATCTGGCCCTTCGATTCGGCGCTGTAAACCGTGGGCTTTTTCAGCTTTGCGAACTACAAAGGCATCTAGTTTTTTGCCCTCTTTTGCAGCCGTATGCATCATCGCAGTTGCCACTGGATCTGCGCCAAGTGTTAAACCACCGACGGCGTCGTAATTTAAATCTTTTGTAAGTTCGAGCATCACTTCGCCGATTAGCGGTGCTGCCACGTGATCAAGAGTTACGCGACGTAAATCAACATAGTAATCAGCCTCTTTGCCACTTGAAAGAATAACTTTCCCGTGGACCACAGCCTTTTTGATGATTTCCTCTTTAAGAATTTCCTGTGAATTCATGTATATACCTTATATCCGTAGTGCAACTTTGGTTGACTAATGTGATGATATCTGAAAGAGCACTGGTTGCTCGTTACTTCCATCGCTTCACATTTGGGCCAAAACCAGGCGAATATGTAACAGCTTTGCAAAATGGTGCTCCATCATCCCTGAATCAAATTCTTACTAATTCTCCAATTTCGAAAATTTCGCCACCGGTTTTTGAGACGCTAGGTCCAAGACCTAAGCCTGGTATTTCGCAGGTTGAATGGACTCTAAAAATGCGGAGTCAACGTAGAGAACTTTCGCTCTGGTGGTTGGACCAAATGGCATCTGTTGATAATTCTTTTCAAGAGAAATTAATCTGGTTTTGGCATGGACACTTTGCTACTTCGTTATCAAAAGTGGATTATGCAAATGCAATGCTAATTCAAAACAATATATTTCGAGCTCATGTCTTAGGAAATTTTGGAGATTTAGCCCGTGAAGTAATAATGGATGGCGCTTTACAATATTGGTTAGATAATCAGACCAATACAATCAAAGCTCCAAACGAAAATTTAGCCCGCGAAGTGATGGAGCTTTTCACTCTCGGAGTAAATCGATATTCTGAAGATGATATAAAGGATGCGGCAAAAGCACTTACTGGATATGCAGTGAATCGAGAAAATGGCCAAGTCACCTTGCATGCAAATAAGCATGATCGTTCCATCCACACAATCTTGGACAAAAGCGAAAATTTTGATGCGATATCTTTGGTCGATTACCTAGTTTCTAAGGACGACTGCGCATTGTTCATTGCCGAAAGGCTTTGGTATCGATTTGTTAATGATGTTAAACCAATGCCAGATTCTAGAATTCTTCAAGCTTTTGCAAATCGTGAGATTTTTCCACTTATCAAATCAATAGCCGAACATTCAGAGATTCAATCTGAAAGCAACGCCTACGTTAAGCCACCACTTGAATGGTTTATTAGTGCATGCAGAGCGCTGAATGTCTTACCCTCTCAAATTGCTAAGCCTGATTTGTTACTAAATTACTTAGACAAGCTTTCTCAGCGCCCCTTTTATCCACCAAATGTTGGAGGATGGCCATCTGGAGAAATTTGGTTGACATCAGCAAATGCGCAGTATCGAATCGAATTAGCGCAATTGATCGTAAAGTTTGGAGACTTATCTCCAATTGCAAATGCTCGACCAGTAAATCGTCATCTTGCTATTGCAGATTTACTTGGAGTCGGCGAATGGAGTTCAAGAACCAAGAGCGCCTTAATCGCAAATAGATCAAATCCCGAATTATCAGTTATCGCTGCGCTTTGCGCACCAGAATATTTAGTGAGCATTTGATGGATACATTATCTAGGAGGCACTTCCTCAAGCTCACTGCTGCAGTTGGTTTGAGTGCACCGCTTGTTTCTTTGGAACAAATTGCAGCCGAAGCTGCTATCAGACCAATGTCACCTGGTACACCAATTCTTGTTTTAATTACTTTATACGGTGGAAATGATGGATTAAATACCGTAGTTCCGGTCAATGATCCGCAGTATCAAAACCTAAGACAAGGTATTGCTTACTCTGAGAGTGATGTGCTGCCGCTGGGCGATAATTTATTTCTAAATGGTTCCATGGGTGGCATTAAAACTCTTTGGGATGAACAAAAGGTCGCAATAATTAGAGGTGTTGGCTACCCGAAATTCGACCGCTCTCATTTTTCATCAATGGCAATTTGGCAAACCGGCAGCCCCTCGGAAGAATTAAAGAGTGGTTGGATTGGAAGATACCTAGACACTCAAAGTTATGATCCTTTAAAAGTAATTAATATAGGCTCAGTACTACCTCCACTAATGGTTGGTAAAAAATATGTTGGCTCGGCTCTACCGCTTGGTGGACTGCGATTGCCAAATCAGAAATTGAGCAAGGCTATTGAGATGGTTACTAAACCAGTAGCTACCGATTCCAAACTTATGGCGTTAGCTGCCAATTCAGTTAGGAATTTAATAAATCTTTCAGCTGATGTGACACCGGTCTTAAAGCAACCTGCACCAGTCATTCCAGACCTACCGACAATAGATGGTGGTAATGCTGGTGGTGATACCGCATTAGCTCAGCAACTGGAAATCATCTCAAAACTGATTGCGGTCGGTGCTCCAACGAAAGTGTGGTCGGCATCTTTAGGAGGCTTTGATACCCACTCGAATGAAAAGGGTGCACAAGCTGTTCTGTTGGGAACGGTATCTGCCGCTGTTAGCAAATTCATGAAACAAGTTAAAAGTTCTATTTACGGCCAAGATGTGACGGTGATGATCTACAGCGAATTCGGTCGCAGAGTAGTTGCAAATGCATCACAAGGAACTGATCATGGCACTAGCGGACCAGTATTCATTATTGGAGATAAAGTGAAAGGTGGCTTCTACGGAGACCAACCTTCTCTTAATACCTTAGTAAAAGATGATCTACAAATCACGAGCGATTTTAGAGACGTTTATGCCACCGTCGCTGAATCGATTTTGGGCTTACCTTCCGAAAGAATTATTCCAAATTGGAAAACTAAAACTAATTTTCTTCTTTATAAATAATTACTTGTGAATCGCGTTTAATTAGTTCATCTACCTCAATTCGAAGTTTTGCAACTTCAATTGAAAGATTAGCCATTGCTGATTCCAATTCGATTATGCGCTTAATACCAACATGGTTGATGCCCTCTTCGACCAACTTGGTAACATTTCGAAGTAGCGCAATATCTCTTAATGAGTAACGACGATTGCGTCCGCTGGTACGACCAGGAGAGACTAAACCTAAACGATCGTATTGACGAAGTGTTTGCGGATGTAAACCAGAAAGTTGTGCGGCAACAGAGATAACATAAACCGCAGCCTCTTCGTCAAGCTCATTTATCTTCTTTTCGATTTCTTTGCTCATATTAAAACCTATTGTGCAGCCTTATCTCTAAATTCTGCGCGAACATCTTCATCTTTAGTTGCCTCTGCAAATGCTTTTATTGCCGCTTCTACTTTTCCTTCGGCGCGACGTGGCACTTGCACTTCTACGGTAACAAGTAAATCTCCGGTGTGATGACCTTTAGTTACACCTTTTCCTTTAACGCGAAGAGTACGACCGGTTGGTGTTCCTGGAGCAATGCGCACAGTTACCTCTGGGCCTTCAAGTGTTGGCACCTTTACATCTGCGCCAAGTGCCGCTTCGGCAAAGGTGATAGGTAGCGTCATTGTTAGGTTTTCGCCTTTGCGACCAAATACTGGATGCGGTTTTACATGCAAATAAATGAATAGATCGCCAGGACCTGCTTCACCTGGTGCGCCTTTACCTTTAACTCGAATTTTTGCACCATCTTGCACGCCTGCCGGAACTCGAGCAGTAATTTGTTGTGCGCGACCTTCGACATTAAGTCTTAAATCTAAAGTGGTGCCATAAACCGATTCACGAAATGTAATTGTGGATTCGGTTTGTAAATCTTGACCTTTACGTGGGCCGCGACGACCGCCAAAGAGATTTGCAAAAATATCTTGCGGATTTCCGCCACCAAATAGATCGCTGAAGTCTCCTTGGTATTGTCCTTGTCCACTACCAAAGCCATTTCTGGGAATACCACCTCGTTCAAATAATGAGCGGGCTTCATCATATTCAGCGCGCTTCTTAGCATCAGACAAGATGTCATACGCTTCAGAAACTTCTTTAAATTGCTCTTCTTTTTTGGAATCGCCTTTATTTTGATCTGGATGTAAATCGCGCGCTAATTGACGATACTTTTTCTTAATTTCATCGGCGCTAGCAGTTTTTGATACGCCAAGTACTTTATAGAAGTCTTTTTCGTATAAATCTCTCGCTGCCATTTTTCTATAACTTTATTCGGGATCGGTTACCGATACGCGCGCCGGACGTAACACGCGCTCTTTAAATTTATAACCTGGTTGCAGAATCTTTGAAGCGGTAGCAACTTTTACATCAGCAGAGGTATCGTGCATTAGCGCTTCGTGAATTTGTGGATCGAATTCATCACCGTCTTGGCCGTATTTTTCTAGGCCAAGTTTGGTAGTGGTGTTAATTAGCTGATCTGCAACAGATTTAAATCCGCCAGTTAATTCGCCATGTTGGGCTGCGCGATCAATATCATCAAGAGTTGAAAGTAATTCAGATAGCACTGACGCTATTGCGATCTCTGATGCGACTGCGCGGTCGCGCTCTACGCGCTTGCGATAATTGCTGTATTCAGCCTGTAAACGTTGTAAATCAGCGGTTAATGTGGCAGTGAGGTCGAAGCTCTCCGCTTCGACCTCCGCTGCAACTTCTACTGATTCATCAACTGTCTCGTTGATGTTCTCAGTCATTATTCTTCTACGACCTCTGCATCTTGGATGCCTTCATCGTTTGCAGAACCAGCTGAGTTTCCTGATGGCGCACTTGCAGAGTTTGCTGCATATAGCGCTGCGCCAAGAGCCTGTGAAAGTTGTGCCAACTTATCAGTACCAGCCTTGATGCCTTCGTAATCAGCACCTTCGAGTAGTTTCTTAAGATCTGCAGTTGCAGTTTCGGTTTCGGCTAACTTTTCAGCGCCTTCGCCTTCGGAAAGTTTTTCACGATTCTCATTGATGAACTTCTCTGTTTGATAAACAAGTGAGTCACCATTGTTACGAATCTCAGCCTCTTCGCGACGCTTCTTATCTTCCTCAGCGTGTGATTCGGCATCCTTCATCATGCGTTCGATATCTTCTTTAGAAAGTGCAGAGCCACCTGTGATAGTCATGCTCTGTTCTTTTCCGGTACCAAGATCTTTTGCAGATACGTGAACAATTCCGTTTGCATCGATATCAAAGGTAACTTCGATCTGTGGCACGCCACGTGGTGCCGGTGGCAGTCCTGTTAGTTCGAACATGCCAAGGCGCTTGTTGTAAGCAGCCATTTCACGCTCGCCTTGGAAAACTTGAATCTGTACCGCTGGCTGATTGTCATCTGCAGTAGTAAAGACTTCGGATCTCTTCGTAGGAATTGTGGTGTTACGTTCGATTAACTTTGTCATAACGCCACCCTTGGTTTCGATACCAAGTGATAGTGGAGTTACGTCAAGAAGTAAGACATCCTTAACTTCACCCTTTAGGACACCTGCTTGAAGAGAAGCACCAACTGCTACTACTTCATCAGGATTTACGCCCTTATTTGGCTCTTTTCCACCGGTCATTTCCTTAACTAGATCAACCACAGCTGGCATACGTGTTGAACCACCAACAAGTAGCACATGATCAATCTTTGAAATTGGAATACCTGCATCTTTAAGTACTGCTTCTACTGGCTTCTTGCAACGAGCAAGTAAGTCAGCTGAAAGTTGCTGGAACTGTGCGCGAGTAATTGTTTCGTCCATGAACATCGGATTCTTATCAGCATCCACTGTGATGTATGGAAGATTTACAGTTGCTTGCATTGATGATGAAAGTTCGATCTTTGCTTTTTCAGCTGCTTCACGAATGCGCTGCATCGCCATCTTGTCTTTAGTTAAATCGATTCCATTTGCTGAACGGAAATTATTTACTAAATAATCAACAAGCGCTTGATCCCAATCATCTCCACCTAAGTGGTTATCACCATTGGTTGCTTTAACTTCAACAACGCCATCACCGATTTCAAGTAGTGATACGTCGAAAGTTCCGCCACCAAGGTCGAAAACTAGAATGGTCTGTTCCTTGTCACCTTTATCTAAACCGTATGCGAGCGCTGCTGCAGTTGGTTCGTTGATGATACGTAGAACATTTAAACCAGCGATTTCGCCAGCTTCTTTAGTTGCTTGACGTTGTGCGTCATTGAAATATGCAGGAACAGTAATCACTGCATCGGTTACGGTTTCGCCGAGATACGACTCGGCATCACGCTTTAATTTTTGTAATACACGTGCCGAGATTTCCTGCGGGGTGTACTTCTTATTATCAATATCAATGTTCCAGTTTGTGCCGATGTGGCGCTTAACGGAACGGATGGTGCGATCTACGTTGGTGACAGATTGACGCTTTGCCACTTCACCTACGAGAACTTCGCCATTCTTCGCGAAAGCGACGATTGACGGGGTCGTACGTGCGCCTTCTGCGTTGGCGATGACGGTCGGTTCTCCGCCTTCAAGAACCGAGACGCAACTATTGGTTGTACCTAGGTCGATTCCAACTGCTCTAGCCATTTTTTATTGCTCCTTCTGGGCCGCTTGGCCCGTGCCTGCTTCAGGCTGTTTATTAGTAAACCTGAGCCGAGCCTACTTAAAAAGTTGAGCCGGCGCGACTCAAGGTTCTTCTATCGGTATGAACAAGGCAGTTGGCCGAGTTATTCCCCGTTCAACTGCCTTGCTAGTTACCCTTGCCCACATGATTTATCCAGTAATCGCCTATGGCATCACAGTCGCGGCCCTGCTCCTTGTGGCCCGCGCAGTCCGAGAGCTCCTTTCTATTTATAAGAAAGGTCAGCCAGATCCAACTCGTAACACCATGAAGAAGGAGCGCTTGGCAAATATGCTCAAAGAGACTTTGGGTCATACCAAGATGCTCAACTTCTCAGTCACTGGTGTTGCGCACTGGTTTGTGATGATTGGTTTTGGTTCGCTCTTTGGAACTTTGATTACCGCTTACGGCCAAGTTTTTAATCCAGAGTTTGCCTTACCGGTTATTGGACATTGGCAACCATATTTATGGTTTACCCAATTTATTGCTTGGGCGACCGGAATTGGAATTGTAGTTTTAATTGCAATTCGTCAAGGTAATCGCTGGAACCATAAAGGTCGCACCTCAAGATTCTTAGGTTCGGTTTCATGGCGTGCTTATTATGTTGAAGCAACAATTTTGGCAATTGTGGTCTGTGTAATTGCGCTTCATAACTTAGAACAGACAAATCCAACTTCTGAGGCAATTAAAGTTTGGGCAACTGCAAAGATTGTAATTTCAATGACTTGGTTCATTGTGATCTCTTTGAATTTAACCATGGGCGTTGCTTGGCACCGCTTCCTTGCCTTCTTTAATATTTTCTACAAGCGCAACACCGGTGATTTAAGTAAGCCATCACTTGGCGCGCTTCCAGTGATGCTCTCTCACGGCAAAGAAATTAATTTTGAAGATCCAGCCGATGATGATGTCTTTGGGTTAGGCGAACGTGGCGATATCACTTGGAAAGCGCTACTTGATATGACTACATGTACTGAATGTGGTCGTTGCCAATCACAATGTCCGGCATGGCATACTGAAAAACCTTTATCACCTAAATTGTTAATGATGGCGATGCGCGATCACGCAATGGCATCAACAGTTGAATCAGAGAAGATGGTTGGCCCAGGAGGCGCTATTTCTAGCGATATTCTCTGGTCTTGCACCACTTGCGGCGCTTGCGTAAATGAATGTCCAGTCGATATCGAACATATCGATCACATCGTAAATATGCGCCGTTTCCAAGTTTTAGTGGAATCAGAATTTCCTTCACAACTTCAAGCAACCTATCGAAATCTTGAAATGCAAGGTAACCCTTGGGGATCAAATAAAAACGATCGCGAAGCTTGGATTGCGGAATGTGATTTCCCAGTACAAGTTATTACTGGTGAAATTCCAGAAGATATTGAATATCTATTCTGGGTTGGTTGTGCTGGTGCTTATGAAGAGCGCGCAAAGAAAACTACAAAAGCGGTAGCAGAGTTATTGCATATTGCTGGAGTTAAGTTTGCGGTGCTTGGAAAGCGCGAAACCTGTACTGGTGATAGCGCTCGTCGTACTGGTAACGAATTCGTTTATCAAATTTTGGCAAAAGAAAATATTGATACTTTTGAACAAGTTTATGCAAACTATCGTGGCAAGAAGAAAGTTGTGGCAACTTGCCCGCATTGCTTCACCACTATTGGTCGCGATTACAAACAACAAGGTTTTGAATTAGAGATGGTTCATCACACTCAGTTGCTAAATCAATTGGTACGCGATGGCAAATTAAAACCCGTCTCAAAGGGTGCTAATGAATCCAAAACCATTACTTATCACGATCCATGCTACTTAGGTCGTCACAATCAGATTTACTCACCACCACGTGAACTTCTGCAATCAACAGGTTTGCAAATTAAAGAGATGCCGCGTAATCAAGAACGCTCTTTCTGTTGCGGCGCCGGTGGCGGACGTATGTGGCAAGAAGAGAAACTCGGAACTCAAATTAATTTAAATCGCGTTGATGAAGCGATCGCAACTGGCGCCGAAGAGGTTGCAGTTGGCTGTCCCTTCTGTCGCGTAATGGTCTCTGATGGAGTTCAGGGTCGCCAATCTTCGGTTGAAGTTTTGGATGTAGCTCAGGCGCTCCTACGCTCAGTTAAGCCTGAATAAGCGCTTAATTTCGCACCAGAATCGAGGTCCGTTCTCAGGGGGCTCTCAGGTTGAGAGAGGATTCTCTCATCATGAGTAACGTAACTGAGAACGCGAAGAGCCGAATCCTCGTCGTTGATGACGAACAGAGCATTAGCGATTTAGTTTCAACATCACTTCGTTTCGTTGGTTTCGAAGTTCGAACCGCAGCAAGTGGTCAAGAAGCGCTTCGCGTTGCTGAAGAATTCAAACCGCATGCAATGGTCCTAGATGTAATGCTTCCTGACCTAAATGGTTTTGAAGTCTGCGAAAAGATTCGTAATGAGGGTCAAGATATTGGCGTGCTCTTTTTGACTGCCAAAGATGCCGTCGAAGATAAAGTTTATGGGCTAACTCGCGGTGGCGATGATTACATGACTAAACCATTCTCGTTGGAAGAATTAGTGGCGCGATTGAAATCAATTTTGCGTCGTACAGGTGCAGTTGAAACTTCAGGTGATGATGAAAAAATTCGTTTTGCGGATTTGGAATTAGATGAAGCTACTCACGAAGTTCGTCGCGCTGGTGATTTAATCGAACTGTCTCCTACTGAATTTACCTTGCTACGTTACTTATTAATTAATGCAGATCGCGTAGTCTCTAAAGCACAAATTCTTGATCATGTCTGGCAATACGATTTCCGAGGCGATGCGGGAATTGTGGAAACTTACATCTCTTACCTACGTAAGAAAATTGATATTTACGAACCACCACTAATTCATACAGTGCGTGGTGTCGGTTATCGATTAAGAATGCCAGTTAAGAAATAATCAGCGCTAGATGAATATTAATCAGTGGTCGCTGCGCGTTCGATTAACTATCGGAATCGTGGTACTTACTGCGCTCGGGTTTACCGCCACCTTCTTTGGCGCATCTAATGCGCTTAAAGGTTATCTGGTTCAACAAATTGATAATGAATTAATGAATGTGGCTGGCAGCACTGCAATGCGTTTAGATCGCGGCGCCGCACTTGCCAATGATGAAGATGATTTCCCAAGAAAACGCCATAATGAGCGTGAAGAAGCGATTCCTACTCCGCTACAAAGAATTCCAACCACACTTTCACTTACCCTGCTTTCTGCAGATGGAGTAGTACAGGGTGCGCTAGGTGGCGATCTAACTACTTACGAAATCACTGATTACTTAGTTGGTTTTAATAAGTCCAAAGCAGCTGCAACAAATGGCAAGCCTTTTACTATAAAAGCTAAAGATGAAAGATTCCGTGCCGTTGCAATAGATCTGCCTACTACCGGAAATACTTTAATTGTTGCGCAATCTCTGGAAGCAGTAAATAAAACTTCGCATCAATTAAATCGTCTCTTTGTTTTGACTGGTTTATTGGTGCTCTTATTACTGGCACTTCTTTCTCGTTGGGTAATTCGAATTGGCATGCGCCCACTTGAGAATGTGGAGCGAACTGCAGAGCAGATTGCGGCAGGGGATTTATCTGCACGTTTACCAGATGCTAAACCTTCTACTGAAGTTGGTAGATTGGTAAGTTCGTTAAATACGATGTTGGCGCGAATTGAAGAATCATTTGCAGCGCGCACTCAATCAGAAGGAAAGTTACGCCGATTTGTCGCTGATGCTTCACATGAACTTCGTACCCCGCTTACTGCAATTCGCGGGTTTGCTGAGTTACATCGCCAAGGTGCAGTAACTGGTGAAGCTGAAACTAAAGAGTTGATGGCGCGTATCGAACGCGAATCAATTCGAATGAGCGCACTGGTTGAAGATCTTTTAACTTTGGCGCGAATGGATCAAGGTCCAAAAGTTGATTTCAAGCCAGTGAATTTAACGGAATTAGTATCTGATGCGGTGGCATCAGCTCGCGCAGCCGGACCTAACCATCCAATTACTTTAATTAATTTTGATAGCGAGAATGAAATTTATGCACTTGGCGATCAAAATCGAATCCATCAAGTGGTCGCGAATTTATTGGCGAATGCACGCGTACATACTCCAGAAAATACGCAAATAACGGTTGAACTGAAAGAGTTAGATAAAGAGATAACTATTTCGGTTTCCGATAATGGTCCTGGTTTATCTGATGCCGATCGTGAACGAATTTTTGAACGTTTCTATCGCGTAGATCCATCCAGACAACGAAATAGCCAAGAGGGCAGCGGTTTAGGACTTTCGATTGTGGATGCAGTTATGAGTTCGCATAGCGGACGCGTAAGTGTTGAATCCAAGTTGGGCGAAGGAACTACCTTTACGCTCCACTTTCCATTGATTTCAGAATAGCAATGCGCTCCGATAACGGAGGATGGGTTGCAAATAATTTTGAAACTTTTCCGCTATCTAATGGCGATTCAATATAAAGATGTGCGACTGCATTTGAAGCGTGAGTAACTACGGTCGAATCTGCTTGCAGTACTTCTAGCGCTTTGCGCAGCCCGGTTGGGTTTCGAGTAAATGAAACCGCTGTGGCATCAGCTAAAGCTTCGCGACGACGTGAAATTGCCGCTTTTAATAGCATCGCTGCGACTGGCGCCAAAATTAAAATTACCAAAGAGATAATTAGCGCGATTGGATTGTTTCCGCCTTCGCGATCACGACGACCGCCACCGAACCACATCATGCGCATTAGAAAATCACTAAAGATTGCAATGGCACCGGCGGTGGTAGCTGCTACTGCGCTAACCAATGTATCGCGATTGCCAACGTGCGCCATTTCGTGCGCAATTACTCCCTGTAATTCGTCGCGATCTAATGAATCGAGAATTCCGGTAGTAAATGCAATTAGCGCATGTTCTGGATTGCGCCCAGTAGCAAAGGCATTTGGCGCGTTATCTTCGACAATCGCAACCTTTGGCATTGGCAATCCACTTGCTAAACAAACCTCTTGAATTAGTGCGAAAAGACGCGGATTATCACTCTCTTGAATCTGGCGCGCGCCAGTCATTGTTAAAACTAATTTATCTGAAGCGTAGTAACTACCCCATACCGAAATCAAAGATAGTCCTACCGCAATAGGCACAATGCCTGCGGTGCCCGCGCCCATATATGTTAGCGCTGCATAAACCACCAACCACATCAACGCACCAAAACTTGCTAATAGGAAAAATGTTTTTCGCTTATTAGCAGCTTGGTGCGCGCGGAAATTTACTTCTGACATTTAGTTCTTAGCTGTTTTTACTCTATTAAAACTGAACCTTAGGTGCATTGCGATCTTGTGGATCTTCAACTTCGTAAAATTCACGTTCGTTAACTTTGGCAAAACCAGCAAAGATGTTTGATGGGAAAGTCTTTACTGATTGATTTAGTGAACGAACTGAATCGTTGTAGAACTGGCGAGAGAATGCGACTTTATTTTCAGTAGTTGCCAACTCTTCTTGTAGCTGTAAGAAGTTTGCTGATGCTTTTAGATCTGGATAAGCCTCAGCCACGGCTAACAGACCACGCAATGCTTGGGTCAACATGCCATCAGCTGCAGCGACATCTTGAACGCCAGTTGCGCTGGTTGCTTTTGCGCGAGCGCTAACTACCTTTTCGAATGCTTCCTTTTCGTGGGATGCATAACCTTTTACGGTTTCGACTAAATTAGGGATTAAATCTGAGCGACGCTTTAGCTGAACTTCAATCTGAGCAAATGCTTCATCTACCGAGATATTTAATTTAACTAACTTGTTGTATTGGGTGATTCCAAAGACGACAAGGAGCGCAAGAGCGCCTAAAACAATCCAACTGGTATTCATTTACAACCTCCCGCTTATGTACTAAGAAGAACGATGTAAATAGTGACTTTATTTCACGTCGCTCTTATGGAAGTTTAGCCAAGAACGGCTAGCGGTTGGACCGCGCTGTCCTTGATAGCGGCTGCCATAAACGGCTGATCCATATGGATTCTGAGCCGGGGATGAGAGTTTGATTAAGCAGAGCTGGCCGATCTTCATTCCTGGAAAGAGTTTTACCGGGAGGTTAGCTACGTTAGAAAGTTCGAGCGTAATGTGGCCAGAGAATCCTGGATCAATAAATCCTGCAGTGGAGTGGGTTAATAAACCTAAGCGACCTAAAGATGATTTACCTTCAAGGCGACCTGCGATGTCATCTGGAAGGGTTACGACTTCATAGGTTGAGGCCAAAACGAATTCACCTGGGTGCAAGATAAAGTGCTCATCATTGCCAACTTCAATTTCGCGAGTTAGCTCTGGTTGCTCTTTCGATGGATCGATAACTTCGTATTTATGGTTTTCGAATACGCGGAAGAATTTATCTAAGCGCACATCAATTGATGATGGCTGAATCATCTTCGGTTCGTATGGTTCGCAAGCTACGCGACCAGCTTCGATCTGAGCGAGAATATCTTTATCACTTAAAAGCACAGCGCGACCCTATCTAATAATCTTTAAGATCTTTGGAAATCCTTGGCGCGGAGCCAGACATTTTGATCCTCTGGGCGTCCTTCTGCCAATGAAATATCTAATAAGCCCTCTTGGCGCTGCCAATCATTAGCTGAAAGCTGGCGCGAGAAGCCGGCGAGTGCGATTGGATCAGATAGTTCTGATTGGCTGCCAGTAAATTCAAGTGGACCTGCATGGTCGATGATGCTGGTGCCAATCAAAATATCTTCGCCATCGCGCGCAATCTCAATAACACGAGACTGTTGTGGCCAATCGATATGGCTTGCAGTTCGGATATGCCAGAACGCGTGGCTACCATCTGGTCGAGTAATTGGATTGATGTAATTCTGATGATTATGTCCGGCAACCCAGAGAATGATATTTTGATAATTAAAAAGCAGCTCTGAAAGTTCGCGGCGCACTGCTGGTTCTGGAACTCCTTCAGGTGCATATGGGTTAAAAATTTTCTCTAGCGGATGATGCGAGCTCAAAATTACATATTTATCGCTGGAATTATCCAATAAATCTTTGAGCCATTTAAATTGTTCGCGATCTATGCAACCTTGCCAACCGCCATAACCGTTGACTGTGTCTATTGCAATAAAGCGAATATCGTTTGCAAAATCTTTGTAGTAGTAAGCAACATTCGGATTGCTCTTACTTAAACCATGGTCGTGGCCGCAATCAGTATGTTGATTTACCCATTCGGTTACATCCATAAACCTACGATTTGGATCTGCAGTAACTTGTTCGGTGTAAAGCAATTCAAGGCTTGGATAATCAGCTGGGCCGATTTCGCCAAATTTTTCGATTAATTCCAAGAGATTTGCTTCTGGTTTCAAGCCACTAAATTTTTGATTTCCAGTTGATACTTTATTTAGCTCATCCGTAGGCGTGGTGGTTCCTTGTAGAAGTGAATCATGATTGCCATGAATTGCCAGCCACTTATGTTTTAAACCAGTTGCCACGAATGGTGCAACAGATGCTTTGGTAACTCCTGGAAATGCGGGAAAGTCATAAAGTTTTTGTGGGCGATCAGCGCCAGGTACATCAGGGTGGTAGTAATACTCATCTTTATTATCAGGCGAATGAAAACTTTCAAAAGTTTCATCGCTACCAGAATTTGGTGCAACTGGTCCGCCATGCAAAACTGATTTGTACCAATTCAATTCATTGACTTGAGCGTTATCGGTTACATCGCCAGTGATGATTACGCCATCAACAGGTTTACCAAGCAGCGGTCCTTTTTCAATTTTATTTACTGAATGAACCATCGCTTCTAATACTTGAACAGTTAAAAATTCTTGTGCGCGATATGTGCCGATGTAATGTAGAAGTGGTTGCATCGGATGATCTGGATCCGCCATGCGATCGATAAATTCCAAACGAGTTGGGGATTGCGCATCGCAGATATGTAAATCAGATAGGTGAATTAAAGTAAGAAGCGGTTCTGGCGAGCGCGGAGCATCGCCCACGACTTGGCGCTCTTCAATCTGGACCAACTTCTTCCACTTGGTGCCGGGCTGTGAGACCCTCGAGATGCGCCGATTCCCCTGATTCATAGGCGCGAGGTTACAACTCTTGAAAAAGTTACTGGTGAGTAGCATTCTTTGCTCATGGGACATTACATAGCCAACCTCCGCGATATTCAATTCTGCCTCTTTGAGCTGCTTGGTCGAGACCAATTGCTCGGTAAGGGGCTCTTCTCTGACATTGATCTTGATACTGCCAATGGCATGTTGGAGGAGATGAAGCGTTTATCTGAGAATGAAATCGCAGCATCTTTTGTCGAAGGCGATCGTTTAGGTGTGGAGTTTGATCCAAAAACTGGCGAGGGAAAGTTGCCAGAGAGTTTTAAAAAATCATATCGCGCATATATGGATGCCGAGTGGTGGCGTATTGATGCGCCAGTTGAATTAGGTGGCACTTTAATTCCGCGTTCGCTTCGTTGGGCGATGGCGGAGATGATTTTAGGTTCTAACCCAGCGCTACATATTTATGTCTCTGCTTCATTTGCACATGTCGCATATTCACTTGGCACACCAGAGCAACAGAAGATTGCAAAGTTGATGTTAGATAAACAATGGACAGCAACGATGGTGCTTACCGAACCTGATGCAGGTTCTGATGTTGGTGCTGGTAGATCAAAAGCTGTTAAGCAAGCAGATGGCAGTTGGCACATCACTGGAACTAAGAGATTTATTACCTCTGGCGAACATGATCTGGCAGAGAACATTATTCACTTTGTACTTGCACGACCTGAAGGTGGCGCAGTAGGTACTAAAGGTCTCTCATTGTTTTTAGTTCCTAAATATCACTTCAATTGGGATTCCGGCGAACTTGGTAAGCGCAATGGAGTTTTTGCAACTCGTCTTGAAGAGAAGATGGGTCTAAATATCTCTGCAACAGCGGAATTAAATATGGGAGAGAAGGAACCATGTGTTGGTTACTTGCTCGGCGAAGTTCATGACGGAATTCGTCAGATGTTTAAGATTATTGAATATGCGCGCATGATGGTTGGAACTAAAGCTATTTCAACGCTATCTACTGGTTATTTAAATGCGCTTTCTTATGCGAAATCTCGCGTACAAGGCCCTGATTTAACCAAGATGTTGGATAAAGCTTCACCGCGTGTAACCATTATTAATCATCCAGATGTAAGACGTTCGCTACTTACACAGAAGGCTTATGCCGAAGGTATGCGAGCGCTAGTTCTGTATACCGCTTCGATTCAAGATTCCATTATGTTGGAGCAAGATGAAGAGAAGTTAAAGCATTTAGAGAAGCTAAATGATCTATTGCTACCAATTGTTAAAGGTTATGGCAGTGAAAAATCTTGGGTACAACTGGGCACGGAAAGTTTGCAGACCTTTGGTGGTTCTGGTTTTACACAAGATTGGCCGCTTGAACAATATGTTCGTGATGCCAAAATTGATACTTTGTATGAAGGCACCACTGCAATTCAAGGTTTAGATTTCTTCTTCCGCAAAATTGTTCGCGACAATGGTGCAACCTTGATGTCACTTGGTAATGAAATTAAGACATTCTGCGAATCAGGTGGCGCACTCGCTGACGAAAAGGCAAAACTGCTAAAGGCACTTGGTGATTTCCAAGGAATCATCACAGTATTGGTAGGACACGCAATGGCTTCTCAAGCAAAACCAGAAGAGATATACAAAGTCGGTCTAAATACAACTCGCGCACTCTTTGCAGCTGGCGATGTGGTAATTGGTTGGTTATTACTTCGGATGGCAGAGATTGCAGCGGGCAAGCCAAGTGATGATTTCTATCTTGGCAAGATTGCAGCAGCGAAACATTTCATTAATGTGGTCTTGCCGCATCTGACTGCAGAGCGAAAGATTGCTGAAGCAACTGATGGATCCATCATGGAGCTTCCAGAGAAAGCCTTCTAAGTAACGCTAAACTCTTTCGGTGAGTAACCACCGCAAAGGCGTAATCGCGCTCTTTATCGCTGCTTTAGCTTTTGCAGTAAATGGCATCGTCTCTAAATTAGTGTTGGAAGCTGGGCTCTCTGCTTGGCGCTTGGCCGAGATTCGTTCTACCGGAGCTTTCGCATTCTTCCTCTTCTATGCGCTGCTATTTAAAAGAAGCGCCTTTAGATTTGAACTTCGTGCGCTGCCAGAGATGTTGGTCTACGGAATCATCGGTTATGCCTGTGTGCAAGCCTTCTATTTCGTAGCGATCTTGCGAATGCCGGTATCGGTGGGCTTAATTATCGAATTTACCGCGCCAATCTGGATCGCGCTCTGGGTCAGATTTGTCCGTAAACAGCATGTGCCGCGGACTATGTGGCTAGCAGTCTTCTTGGCCTTTTCAGGTTTACTTCTGATTGCACAAGTTTGGAAAGGTTTGATCTTTGATGGCATCGGTTTAATCGCTGCCTTTTTAGATGCCTTTGCACTTACTGCTTATTTTCTACTTGGCGAAAAGTGGGGCAAGCGCGTTGCTACTGAAACGCTAATGCTTTATGGCTTTGGAGTTTCGATGCTCTTCTGGTGGATTGCATTTCCGATTTGGACTTATCCAACTGAAATTTTTAGCAAAGAGATTGATATTCGCGGACAAGCAGCCGGCACCATGGCAAGTGGCTGGATGTTAATTCTCTTTGTAATTGTAATCGGAACCATCATTCCTTATATCGGAAATCTAATTGGTATTACTAAGACCAGCGCATCATCAGCATCTGTGATTGGAATGTTAGAACCAGTACTTGCTGGCGTCTTTGCATGGATTTGGTTGAACGAAACCTTTAATGCAATTCAATTAGTTGGAGCGGCGGCGGTTATCGCTGGAATTTATATTGCAACGAAGACGCGAGCTACTACTCAGCAGATCGTGCCTGAGTAAAGTCTTGATTGCCAAAGTTCTGGTTTTGAGCTGGCATATCAACAAAGCGTGAGAAGTGAAGTTGCGCCGAGACTGTTAAATCACGAGTCGGACCATTACGGTGCTTAACTACCAATAGATCTGCTTCTCCGGAACGATTCTGTTTGTCATATAAATCTTCGCGATGTAACAAGATAACCATGTCGGCATCCTGTTCGATAGATCCTGATTCGCGAAGGTCTGAGAGCATTGGTTTTTTATCTGCGCGCTGTTCTGGACCACGGTTTAGCTGTGAGATTGCGATAACTGGAATATCTAACTCTTTAGCCATCAACTTTAAGTGGCGGGAGAATTCAGAGACTTCTTGCTGACGATTTTCGACTTTCTTTCCGGATGACATCAGCTGTAGATAGTCGATCACAATTAATTTAAGGTCATGGCGCTGCTTTAAACGGCGCGCTTTTGCGCGAATTTCCATCATCGATAAGTTTGGTGAATCGTCGATAAATAGCGGTGCATCAGAGATTTCTCCCATGCGTCGCGCTAATCGCGCCCATTCATCATCAGAGAGTGCACCACTACGAATGTTGTTTAGCGCGACACGTGCTTCGGCAGACAACATACGCATGGTGATTTCAGAGCGCGACATTTCAAGAGAGAAGATGACGGAGGTCTTCTTCTCATGAATTGCCGCATTTCGCACAATGTCCAATGCAAGTGTTGATTTACCAACTGCAGGACGCGCTGCAAGAACAATCATGTTTCCGGGATGGAATCCATTTGTTAATTTATCCAAGTCGCGGAAACCAGTTAAGACGCCTTCTGGACCAACACCTTTAGAGATTCTCTCCATCTCATCAAAAGTTTGCTCGAGAAGTTCGTTGAGAATTACATAATCTTCTGATGCACGACGTTCGGTTACTTGATAAACCTCTGCCTGCGCTTGATCAACTGCATCATCAATTTCACCTTCTGGTGAATATCCGAGTTGCACAATTTTCGTTCCGGCTTCTACAAGTCGACGTGCAATTGCGCGTTCGCGAACAATCTTTGCGTAGTAACTTGCATTAGCTGCAGTTGGAACAGAGTTGATTAATGTATGTAAATATGGTGCGCCACCTGCGCGAGCAATATCGCCACGTTTTGTAAGTTCGGATGCAACGGTAATTGCATCAGCTGGTTCTCCGCGACCATAAAGATCAATAATTGCATCGAAGATGAGTTCGTGCGCTGGTCTATAAAAATCGCGACCTTTTAGAATTTCTACAACATCAG
>JACCDP011449090.1_pt1 | contig 22977 bp, 24 predicted proteins | sample 7445841 | NCBI WGS metagenome assembly JACCDP01 (sample SAMN15323441, study PRJNA562643) | freshwater metagenome | isolation source: river surface water | place: USA:Blue River Watershed | collected 2017-08-17
AAATTATGCAATATATTAATCATTCCATATTTTGTTATTTTTATTACCTTCATTTATCCATTATTAATTTTGTTATTGTTCTATCAATTTAAACCAGTGCAAAGAAAGAGAGCATTTTAATGGTAACATTCATACAATCTTTAATGGTAGCAACAGTAATTGCTATACTCCTTAAACTTACTAATGTTATTACTATTAGTTGGGTATGGTTTTTAATTCCAGTAGGTTTTTTGTTATTTTTCTATGGTAGTGTGATTTACGCTCTTCGAGCATTTAGTGGAAAAGATAAATGATTGTATACCGTGAATGGATAGTACAAAAAGATCCTAATATTAAAACTTGGGATAAAAATCCTTATAAGTTCTCGGGATATTTTCTGTTCAATTATATACCTTTATATATCAAACGAATTGGATATTAATGAATTTCAAATTAATCGAAACTAATATTATCAAGTATTCTAAGGCGCAAAAATTCGAAGACGTTGATCTGATTGAACAATCTCTCACTGAGCGACTGAAACAATTAGATTATATCATGTTTAGATTTTTAGATGACTTTAGCGAAAAAGTTGAATCTGATGAAAAATGTTACAAATTCAACAAAGTTAAAAGTGAAGAATATTCAGAATTGAATAGATTATTAAGAGTGATTAAGGCATATAAAAAATGAATGTATTTTCAATCGTGGAACAAGAAGATATCCATAACAAAATTTTATCCGTGAGCAGTAGTTTATTGTTCAAAGATGCAGCGTCGTTTAGTCAATTCATAGAGCAAACTGCAAAAAATGAAGATCGAACTTGTACTAGTGTTCTTGTTGAATACTGTGATGAGAAGGATATAGAATTTGAGCAAATCGCAAAATTGATATCTCCATCATTAAAAGGGAAACTCCAAAAAGAATTTTCCGATATCGGTTTATTACCAGAACAACATTCTTTGGAGATGTGAATATGGATGGATTCCATTGCTGGAAACTCCATAGAGGCGTAGTGCTACACTTCACGATAGAGAAATATTGCATTATTGAAAGTCGAGCCAATTCAAAACATACAACGATTGATAGGTATGTGAATTGTAGAGAGAAATATATCTTCGAAAATATTGCTCGACATATTGATACGCCAAATAAAGCTTTGAATTTTTTTATATCCAATATCATTTATACCGGAAATGATCAGGTGTATGATACAGTTAGATGTTGGGATAATTATAGTAAGTGGATCAAAGAGAAAGAATCATTGACTCAACTTATTATGGATGATTTGGTAAATTTTAAACAAGATGATCTTTTTGGATCGCCTCCTAAATTATTATCGAAAATTATTTCCGGAGAGATATTGCCACAGACATGTACTGCTCTGAACAGAATATTACCTTTCTTGGATAGATGGATTCAAGAGGATCATTTTACATTCAAGAAAAGGTGTCTCATGTTGAAAAAATTAGATCCATTTGTGAAATGTAATTTGGAAAAAATCAAAAAAGATTTAGTGGAAGATTTTGATAGTTTACTTTTATTAAATTAAATGGTATAATAAAACTATTATCAATAATAGAGAAAGATGATGAAAAGGATAGAAAAAAGTTCTGAGCAGCGTCGAGAAAAAATCGTAGAGAGACAAAATCTTGAACGCCGTAAAAGCGTTAAGGATAAAAGATATTATGTCATTGAAGATGATGATATTATAGAAGCATTAGAAAATACATTTATGCACGAACAATCCGAGAGCGAATATGAATAATTATGTTAAATTGGGTTTTATTGATGGTGAATACACTATGACTCAGTCTATTCATAAAGAACTCATTCGTGAATCTTTAAATTCACACTTGCCTGGTCTTGCAATTAAGCGTATAATTGACCAGTTCAGTGAGAAATTAATTCAACACTACATCGAAGAAATTCAGGCAGAACAGTTTTGTTCTCCTAAATAAATTGCCATTCGGCAATAAGCGGCATGCCGCTACAAACCTCAGCTCTATATGGGCTTTAACAAACCAACTGAAAGTAAAACTATGTCAATGACTCTAGCCGATCTCCGTAAACAACGTTCTTCTGATTTTTCTAGCATTACTGCTGCCCTTTCAAAGAAATCAGAGTATGCAAAAGATGATGAGGGATTCTGGCGTCCAACGCGAGATAAAGCCGGCAATGCATCTGCAACAATTCGATTCCTTCCCAAGCATACAAAAGACGAACTTCCGTGGGTTCAAGTTTATACTCATGCATTCCAAGGACCTACTGGCAAATGGTATATCGAGAATTGCTTGTCCACTATTGGTAAGGAAGATCCTGTCCTGATCGAAAACAAAAAGCTGTATGCAACTGGTCTTGAATCAGATAAGAAAGAAGCAATTAAGCGCAAGCGCAAGTTGCATTATGTTGCTAATATCTTGGTGGTAAATGATCCTGCTGCACCTGAAAATAATAATAAGGTTTTTCACTTCAAATTTGGGAAAAAGATCTTTGAAAAGATCATGGATAAAGTCCAACCGACATTTGAGGACGAAAAGCCAAGTAATGTCTTCGACTTGTGGGAAGGTTCTAACTTCAAACTTCGTATGCGCCAAGTTGAGGGATACCCCAACTACGATACATCCACTTTTGCTGAACCCACTCCAATCGCAAATGATGATGAGGATATTTTAGCAATCGTAAATCAACAGAAACCTCTTGCTCCATTCGTTGCACCAGATAAATTCAAATCTTATGAAGATCTCGAAAAGAAGATGTGGAATGTCCTCAGTAATGGTCCTTCGAGCACAAAACGCGCAGAGGATGTTGTAAAGGAACTACAACAAGAAGTTAATGAAGAAGCTGAAGTTAAAGCTGCTCCTAAAATTAAGGAAGCACCTGCTCCTAAAGCAAAAGCTGCTGCTAAGTCCGATGAGGATGATGAATTGGCTGATTACTTTGCCTCACTTGCCAATGATTAATCATGAATGATATTCAAGAAACCATTGAGCAGTTACAGCAACTTCAAGCAATGTACCTGGAAAGAGGTAGTAACTTGGAAGCTTGTAGAGTTGGGTTACAAATCCAGATGTTGATGCAACAACAGGAACAATTGAGCGAAAGTTCAAAGGTATTGTTAGGATAATCAAGGGAGCTTCGGCTCCCTTTTTTATTTGTGATTAAAATTGTTTGATAATATTCTATTAAATGTCGGCTCAGCAGATCTAGTGTCTGGTCTAACAATAGTGGTATTTGTTTGAGTTACTGAGGGAACAATTGCTGGTGCAGGAGCGGGCGCTTGAATAATTATGGGTTTTTGTTCTGTTTTTTTATCAATAACTTCTGCTGTTCTTGCTTCCATTCTAGACGTTTGTTCTTGTGCTCTTGGTATAGATTGAGCTGTTGGTGCTTTAATTATTTCTTGTGCTCTTGGTATAGATTGCGCTGTTGGTGCTTTAATTATTTCTTGTGGCGTTTTTATTCCATATTTTTCTGCTTCTTTAGCAAGGTATGGCGATACAGCGCCTGCTGCCATATCTTTAGCGTGTTTTTCCGTGATATATTTTTTTACTGCTTCTTTTTCTTTATCTGCATCCGTTTGAAAACCTAACATTCCCTTAACTTTATCCACCCCATCGTATGCAGCTGTACCGAGAGTAGCACCCTTTTCGCCCGTTACCATTTCAGCAAATGGATTTAAAACTTTTTCATTCAACCATTCGCCTGCTTTAAAACCAGCAAACGCTGCAGCACCTACTGCCATCCCTTGAGCAGCCATCCCCAATACGGGTAAAACTGATGTAAATCCTTTTATTACGCTACCCAAGGAATCTTTAAAGGAAGTTAATCCCAGTAAACCTTCCATGAATCCTTTCTTTTCCTCTTCTTTCTCTTTTTCTATTTTTGGTAATAGATCGGGCGTTTGTTTGTTTGCTGCAGCTGCTTCTAATCTATCTTCTTCGGATACTGTCGCAGACTTAACAAGTTTTTTCAATTCTTCGAGTTGATTTTCACTGACTTTTACGAGATCGGAAGCAGTTGTTTCCGGAGCAGATGTGGGAGGCGCAGGTAATGCTAATTGTTGCTCTGGAGCAGGTAATGCAAGTTGTGGCATTAGTCGCTTTACTGCCATTGAAGAAATAGTTTCTTTCTTTTCAATCAAAGAACGTTTTTCTTCTGTAGAAATATCTGCCCCTTCCACTCCAGATGATTTGATTTTCTTTTGTTTATCTTCTAATTCAGATATTTCTTTTTCTAATTTTAATTTTTCGTTGTATAATTTCTCTGCTTCTTTTTGTGCATCCTCTTTGCTCATTGATGTAGATAATTCTTTGCCAACTTCTGTACTAGAAAGAAATGTCTTTTTCCATTCTTCCTTTGTACTCTGTTGTTCTTTAGATTCTTTGATTCTCTCCGCTGCGCTACCAAGGATTGTAGAAGTTAAACCACCACCAGTCATTCCAGCTAATCCACTCAACAACCCTTCCTTTGTTAGTAATTGTTTAGCGCCAGTGGTTTTACCTTTAACTAGATCTTTCAATACACCACTAATTGCTCCAGATACAGACTCACCACCGTCTTTAGTGTCTTTTGGTTTGGATTTAAATCCGATCTTCATCGTATCAGATAATGATCTTAAACTATCTACTAATTTTTTTACATTGGAGTTTTGATCAGACTGTAGTTTTGATACTTCTGCTTGACTTTGATTAAGATTATTACCAACAGAGGGTTTAACAATAGAAGAAGCTGCAGAAATTGTCGAGACTACTGCTGCTTGTGATTTTTTTTCATTATCATCCATTTATCTTACCTTTGGTTTTGTTGTAATCTTAATTTTTCATCTTCTAAATGTTGAATCAACATAGCTATATAAATTTCTCTCTCGTACGGTAACATGTTATCAAGTTCCGTTAAGCTATATTTGTGGTGCTGCATGAGTGAAAAATTTGTCTGGTAATGATTTTGCAGCGTATCGTGAGCCAGACAAATTAAAAAAAACTATTAAGACCCTTTAATACATTTTCATTCTTTTCGCTACAGTGTGGACAATTCCATTTGATATCCATCTGAACTGTTGGTATGTTTTTAATGAAATTTTCTAATGTATTATATTGCTTGGAGGAGAGGCGTTCAATAAAAGCAAAAAGATCGTTCTCAGATTCTTCTTTGACGTTTATCGATTCTGAATCAAAAAAGATTGTATCTATTGATGCTGATATAACCATCATTGCTACTTTATGCTCATCTGTCTCGGATTCTATCTTCATCAGATCATTCACGGATGGATATTTCATCTTGATTGTTAAATTTTCTGACAATGTCAAATTCATATTTGATCCCATTCCGACTATTTCTGCAGATCGGAGATCGATATTCATTGGCGTAACCTTTGCGCATTTTTTACCTGTGAAATTTAATGTTGAAATTTCTCCAACGGATTTTGCTCTTACTTGTAGAAACAAATATTCAACATCAAACGGAGTGAGTTCTTGTTGTTCTGGAGTGATGCAATTTTTTACAACCATCATTAGTGTGTTAAGCATTACTGATGCGTCCTCGGATTCGTACGCTGCTAATAATGCTCGTTCCTCACGAACAAAAAATGGGCGAAACTTTACTTTCTTTTTTGTGGATGGTATTGTGACGTCGTATAATGGTGTGGGATTCAATTCAGATAATTTCATTATGTGTTACCTTTTAATAATTTGGCTAATTCAGATGGAGTTCCAGTAAAAACAACATTGTTGGTTGTATTATTCTGAGTTGCCGAAATTGGCGTTTCAGTCGTTAATTTATGTTGAATTTGGTGAGTACCGAGCAATTTTGTGTTTAAATCGGCAGTAGTATTAATTAAATTAGCAACTACCTCAAAACCTCTCGGAGACTCGCCTTGTATTGCGACATTCAATGCATTTTCTAATGCAATTTTAGCAGTTTCCATGAGTGAACGTAAGTTATCTCTTGCTTCCGCAGCGTCTTGTTCGACAGTTTTGTTATCGGATATAACGACAGGTAGTTTTTGATCTGGTACGGGCGTGACATCAAATATTTCTGAAATAGTTTTATGCATGTTAAATTGTTCCATTATCAATTTGTGTTTTCATCTCACTTGCAGCGTCAGTTGTTTCATTACCTTTTTTGGAGAATAAATCACCAAGTTTAGATGTTGTTTTTTTCATTTGATCCGGAACTCCAGACATTGTCTCGAATGATTTTGAAATAACTCCAAAACTAGTACCTAATGCACCCATGCTTCCGCCTAATGCACCTAAAGGTCCTGTGAAACCATTGATTTTCATATTCGCCATGCCCATTGTGCCGCCAATTTTTCTGAGATCTTTTGTGACGCTACCTAACCCACTATCAATCCCCACAGACTTCATAACAGAGTCTAGTGCGCCGACGGTATTAGATAATGAATTCACAGCTCCACCCACAGCAGATATTGGTGCAGTGGCGTTGGTTATAACTTTCCCCACATCGCCCAGCACAGAACCGATTCCTGCTACGCTGTTTCCTATCGAAGATACGGCTGAGCCGAAACTAGATCCGAACGTTGGATTGCCTGGCGCAGATGCACCTAAACTGCTTGCTGATACCGCCTTACAAGCTCTATTAATTTCGGTTCCCATGTTTGGACCAAATTTACTTAACTTTGATCCTATATTGGAATTATTATCCGCATTATCAAAATTGAACCAAGAGTCTTTTGCTGGATTGCCTAATGTCTCTAATCCGGGTTGCTGTTTTTCTGGTTCAAATGATAATCCATAATCAGGCGTTTCTTTTTTATATGGTGTGACTTTTTCAATATTTTCTTTGTGATATTTGTACGTGAATTGAACATTCAATTTTAATACATCATGATTAGAATTATTGAAACTGATATTATCTACAGATTTTGGATATGCCTCTATTAGTGTTATATTGTATATTATATTTCCTGATTTGTCCAATGCCTCAATTGTTATTTCTTGAGCATATTGATCATAATACCCCAAAGTTCTGGTGGTTCTATTGTAAACTAATTGCGACCATTCTGTAAAATATTTTCTCGCGTCGAATTTGTTGTCAATAAAAAACGTCATGGATACAGGAGGGTAAGTTATACCATATGGCATTTCAGAAACTTCGCCCATGGTGCGTAACTCCTGAGTCATGACACTGATGCCAGGCATATCCACAGTATCACATAGGAGTACAATATTCCTAGAATTAATCCCCGAAATGAAATCCGGTAATGTGACTTGGTAATGTGACGCAGTTGGTAATCCAACATCCTTTATGTGAGTTACAAAATCATTTAAATCGTTATGTTTCCCTGCCATTACCAACTCCTGACTTTTGCGGATTCTTTCCAGACAGTTTCTTTGCTTTGTTTAGCAAATCTAGCTAATGGTAACATCATTGCTGTTGTCCAATCTGGCGCATCTATTTTTAAAAATGGAGATTTTACATGATCAAACAAATATCGTTTAATACAAACTTGAGCAGGGGCTAATTTTGAAACGCCTTTTAATTGATTCCAACTGAGAATCATTTTTTTATCTGGTGTTAATGTTGTTGTGCCAGAAATCTGAAGTAATCCACGAAATAGTGCGAATCTTGCTGGATAATCCAAATAATGCATATTAAGACCAATGAAGGAGTTTTCATCTCTTTCAATTGGAAACACTAATGGAACCATGTCATAGTATGGTAAAGTTTCTTTGTGTTTTGGCATGTAGTAAAACATATACAAGTTTGAAGGCACCAAAGAACCTGTTAATTTTTCTCCCCCGTCTCTGATCATGACAGCATCTGGAGTAACTCTATTTCGATTCATGGATGCTATTTGCTCATCAAACCAAGATTTGGATCGTTTAACATCCTTCAGATCTACCTTGTAAAGTTCAAATGCTGTTCGTTTCATATTTTATACTGATAAATGGTGTTCTGTCATTATTATAAATTCCATACTGTTTTTCTTACACCATTCCTCCGCAGCCCTCCATTTTGAAGTATTTATGCTGTATGTTTTCATTTCATTGATGTATGATTTAGTTACTCTGGATTTTGGTTTTGGCGGAATTGTTTGACATTCTGGTTTTATCTCCACGACATAATTTTTAATAATTCCTTGATTGTTCTTTACTTGCATGACAAAATCAGGAAAGTATCTATGCATCTTATGATCAATTTCACTGAAGTAAGGTATAATAAGTTCCTCGGAGGAGTATTTTAAAACTTGAGGATTTGTATCAGCAAATATCATAAACTTCTTCTCCCAGGAAGATCTAAAAATAATATTGTTCACATCGCCGATATACTTTTCAGGATGTTTTGGTTTAAAAATGCCTTGTTCGTAATGTCTGGTCATAATTTAAAAATTAATTATTTATCGTGATGATAAATATTAGACATCAAATCTAAAGGTGGTTAGTATGTCTACGTCTGGAACAATTAAATTCAACAATTATGATATTACAAATTATGTGTACCCATCTGATTTGGTTGGAAATGCAGCATATGGCGGAAATAAAGTTGTTTTTTTTATAAACGTCTCCTCAAATTCTAAAAAAATAAAAGATGGAAAACTAATGAGTAATTCCGGCAGAGATTTTGCCGAATTGTGGGATGTACCAGAGTCTGATCAAGTAAAGATATCTGCGGGTGGAGAAGCAGCAGCGGCAGTTTCGGAAATTTCTGGTCTCGCGATTGGTACAATGAAAAGACTTTCTGTCGCAATTGCTTTGTATATTCCAAACGCGCTTAATCAAATGACGTCTGTAGGTTGGGGCGAGGAAGACTTGAGTTCCGTAATTGGAGACGTCATGGATTCAATGACAAAAAGCATGACAGAAGCAGGTGAAAATATAAAAAATGCGAGTGGTGTAATTCAAACTGCTAGCGCTGCAGGAATGGGCGCATTATCGACCGCGGGTGGCGCAATTAAAACTGCTGGTGCTTCCGGTATAGCACAAAAATTAAAAAGTATGCCCAGAGCACAAAGATTTTCCAGACAAACACCCGGAAACACTAAACAGGAATTATTATTCAATAATGTTAATTTTAGAGACTTTGATTTCAATTATCAATTTGCACCAAAGTCCGAAAAAGAAGCGGAAAACGTCCTGAATATTATCCGTATGTTTAAACATCATATGTTACCAGAATATGCAGATGATGCTAAATCGATGTACATATACCCAAGTGAATTCAATGTGAAATATTACAAAGGTACAGAAGAAAATACATTCATTGAGAAACAAATCACAGCTGTCCTACAGAGTGTTGGTATAGATTACACTCCAAACGGTCAATTCAATACATTCAAGAACGGTATGCCTCAACAGATCAATTTGACATTAAGATTTAAGGAATTGTCGACACCAAGTAAAGAAACTTCACCGTTTGATTCACATGGAGTTTAATTATGTACTTTAAAGAATTTCCTGTTATTTTTTATAATTTTAAAATTGCTGAAAAAAATGTACTTCGTGCAGTCAAAGATATTACTATTAATGTCAGGATTAAAAAAGAAATTTTGAAAAACTTGACTCAGTATAGTGAATATACTATTCAGGATGGAGATACACCAGAAAGAATTGCCGAGAGATATTATGGAAACTCAAATTATCATTGGGTTATAATGTTAGCAAATGAAAGATTTGATTATACAACAGATTTTCCATTAACGAATGATCAATTATTGGAGTTTGTGAAACAAAAATACGGCGAGAATAATGTGAATGCGCAACATCAAATTTTTGGTACACCACATTATGAAACACCAGATAAGCAAATTGTGGACGCGGATTTTCCAGAAGCAATACCAATCACAAATTATGATTATGAATTTAGAATAAATGAAAAGAAACGAAAAATAAAATTAATAAGTCCATCTATTATTGGGCAAATCGTTAATGAATTAAAAGATTTAGTCTGATGAGTAGTAATAAAAGTAACATAAAAATCGCAGGTCAAGTACTCATAGAAAAGTGTGAGATCATACGCGACAATGGGGAAATATTAGATCTACAAGTAATGGTAGAATCTATTATTTTATATGAGGATATATTTGCTCCTTATATAACCGGAAAATTGATGATTCGAGATACTCAGGATATTCCGACAAGACTTGGAAGAGCAGGCAGTGACATACTACATTTAACAATAATAACGCCTTCCTTAGAAGAAAAAAGAATTAATTCTTTATTCGCGATATATAAAATGTCTGATAGATCGGATATTACGCATCGTTCCCAGGTGTATAATTTATGGTTTTGTGCACCGGAGATGTTGATAGATTCTCAAACTCATATATCTCGTGCATTTTCTGGTACTGGAAGTGAAATTATAGAATCTACTCTTGTGAAATATTACGGTAAGAGTAGACCGTTCAATTACGATAAATCTTCTAATTCAATTAAGTATATTAGCAACTTTTGGTCTATATCCAAGAACTTTGCTTATATTGCTGAGCATTCATTGGGTCCACTTAAGACTCCGACATATTTGTTTTTTGAAAATAGAGATGGATTTAATTTCAAAGAACTTTCTGGATTATCTAATAAGGATATCCCTGTATTTCACACTTTTACCAGTACTGACCTTGTTGCTAACGTGCAATCAGAGGGCGCGGGTAAAGGTGATGTTTCTAGAAATTTAGAATCAGAATTCAGCAAGATATTAACGACTAGAGTTGATAAAACATTTGATTTTTTAGATGATTATTTGAATGGTGCTGTAAAGACTAAATTATACAGCAATGATGTCATTACAAAGAGAATAAAATCCACGACGTTTGATATGCGTAAAAGCAAAGCCCCGACATTGAATAATAATAGCGTATACAGATCGGATATCATTGAAATAACTAATCCATTGATTATGGTAAAAGATAGAGGGTATGGAACATTTGGGCCAATGGAAAGTTCTAATCATGAATTTATCCAACATAGAATAGCTTATATGCGTTCATTAAGGTCTTCTGTTATTGAAATCGATGTTTTTGGTAGAACAGATTTTACAGTTGGTAAAAAGGTCTCTGTAGAATCTAACTTACTGAGAGAATTAACTAAGCAAGATTCCTACAAGGACAAGTTGGATAAATTATACAGTGGTGTTTATATTATCACGGCATTATCACACCAAATAACAAAACAAGAACATAAGTGCACGATCGAATTGTGTAAAGAAAGTACATTACTATTATGATTTATTATGGAGTTGTAGAAGATAGAAAAAGCGATCCCCTTAAATTGGGTCGTTGCAAAGTAAGAATTGTCGGAATCCACACGGAAGATTCTACACAATTACCAACAGCGGATTTGCCTTGGGCAATGATAATGCAACCCACCACATCTTCTGCAAATAGCGGATTGGGGTATTCGCCCGTTGGTATAGTGGAAGGTACGTGGGTCGTGGTGATGTTTCGAGATGAGTACAATCAAACACCTATCATTATAGGCACATTGCCGGGAATACCGACTTCTGAATTGCCATCGATATCCACAGAAACAAGCACAGTAATCTCTGAACCGATAGTTGTTAGATCTGGGGATGGTTCTGTTATTACAGACGGATCCGGTCAGCCTGTCGTGTCTGGATATCGCGAGGTGGAAGTTAAAAAGAATGCCGCTAGTACAGAATTAAAAACGTCTTTCAAAAAACCATCTTTATTAAGCATTTCCGATGAAGGTATCAATCAGATCAAGAAAGATGAGGGATTGAGTTCTCTGGAACCTTTTACAAGTAAAGTCGGTGGAAAAATTGGCGTAAGAGGAAAAGAATATCCATCCACAACTAAGATCTACCCATATTTGGATTCTGCAGGTATATTGACTATTGGGTACGGATCAACAAATGCTGTATTTAAGGAATTAAATGAAAATACAATTATAACTTACGCAAAAGCTGTAGAGTTATTAAAAAGCAGCATAAATTCTGATTTCACAAAAAGTGCAAGATCGATTATAAGAGTACCGCTGACACAAAGCATGTTCGATGCGTGTATCAGTATGATATACAATATGGGCGCAGGCACTTTTCAGAAAACAGCGTTTTTATCTACTTTAAATTCCGGTAAGTATGAAGCAGCTGCGGCGCTAATTCCGACTACTGTCATCACAGCTGACGGCAAAGTATTACAGGGATTAAAAAACAGAAGAAAATCTGAATATGAATTGTTCATAAAAGACGGGATTCCTCAAGATGACGGTACAGTAAAAGAATTTCCAAAGGAAGATTCTACAGAGGATTTCAAGGATGAGACGCAAAATCCTGTTGTTAAACCTATACAAAGAGATAAAGATTCTGATTCTAAAATTGCAGATAAGGAAAATTCTGCAGCAAAAGTAACGTTCTCGGACCCGAATAAAAAATATCCGATATATCTTAATGAACCAGATACACATAGATTAGCCAGACATGAGAAACTAGAAGGAACTATAGTTTATAAAAAAGAAGCGGGAAGAACTAAAGGTATCCCCACAGCGAATGGATCTACTTGGAATCAACCCAGAATACCATACAATGCAAAATATCCCCACAATAGAGTATTTGCATCTGAGTCAGGTCATGTGCAAGAATTTGATGATACCCCTAACAATGAACGGTACCACTTGTATCACAAATCTGGCACGTTCACGGAGATTGACGTTAATGGAACTGTTGTCAATAAAATAATAGGCGATTCTTTTCAGATTCTTGAACGTAACGGTAATGTATTCATAAGAGGTGCTTGCAATATCACCGTGGAGGGTAGTGCAAATATTCGAGTGGAGAACAACACAACATTAGAATCTCTTGGAAATTTAGATATTAAAGTTGGTGGCGATGTGGGTATTGGTGCAGGCGGTTCTATAAGATTGGCATCCGGCGGAGAAATTTCTCTGGATGGTTCAGCAATACATCTAAATTCCGGAAAAGGCGGTTCTGTAAAAAAGGCCAGTGGAGGCGCAAGCGGAGAAGCTTCTTTACCGCCATTACAGACACCGAACAGATTTGATGAGGTGTTGGCAAATTACGAAACGGATGAAGAAGGAATGCCCTCTGCGGAACATGCAGAAAAGGTCAAAGAGTCAGACATTGATCCAGCATCCGAAACAGAATCAGATAGCGAGCAAGTTCAAGGATTACAAAAACCAGACCCTAGAGTCATAGAGACTTCGTGCGACTTAATTTTCAAGGAAAAAACATTCACGGGAAATTACAGACTCAGTCCTAATTTCACATTGTTACAAGTTGTCACTGCCAACGACAGAATTCCAACAGGAACTTGTTATGGAAAAACAGCAAATGAAATTATATGTAATTTGAAAGTGCTGAGCATCAACGTCTTAGAACCCATTAAAAAACGATTTCCGAATATGTTAATAACAAATAGCTGGAGATCAGAGGCACATAATGAGCGTGTTGGCGGTTCTAAAACTAGTAAACACATGACTGGGCAAGCAGTGGATATTGTGTTTTCAAATTTCAACAGAAAACAAACATATGAAGCTGCTATAGAGATTCAAAAAATATTACAAAGTTATGATAAGATAATTTTAGAATATAATAATTCCTCCATGTGGGTGCATATTCAATTTATGTACACGGGTAATAGACATCAGTGTTTTACTATGTGGGTGCATAAGAGTAAAACTTCTCCTGGATTTGTTCTTACGGAGTAAATAATTAAACAGTAAAGGCGAGCATGTATAAATCTATTTTAAATTTTATATCATCGGATAAGACACTTCACTTTTTATTTGGGTGCGCTATTTCTTTGCCTATCGTGATGGTATCAGGTATGTTTGAAAAAAACGCTCTTCTTGTCGGCGTGATAGTATCCACAATTATTGGTGTCGTAAAAGAAATGTTTGATTTTTTAGATAATAAACTTAATACTGTATCTCATTCCGTGGAATTTATGGATATTATTGCCACATCATTTGGTGGTATATACGTTGGAATAATTGTAGAACTAACAAGGTAATCATGACAGCTATTATTAAAAAAACACTTGGGTATGTAATTGCCGATACAATCATTAATGATATTCGAAGCAATAGAGCAAAGTATTATTACTTTATAGGAAAATCCACACCGTTTGAAAATAATACACAATCATTTGAACCAACGTTCCCTTCTGTGGATTCTGTTATGAATGAACAGGATACCAGAACTGAAATGACATTGCTCAGAAAAATTCCAATTTCTGATGTTAGTATGGTAATGCCTAGAAAAAATTGGATACCCAATACAGTGTTCAATATGTACGATGCACTATCCGGCAATAAAGATTTTTACTGTGTAAATTCTCAAAATAATGTGTACAAATGTTTAGATAATAATAAAGGCAGTTTATCCACGATAGAACCGACTAGCATAACTACGGATGCGTTTACGCTCTCGGATGGATATAAATGGAAATTTATGTACACCATACCGTTAGCATTGAAAAATAAATTCATGACGTCTGAGTACATTCCTGTTATTCGAGCATTGAACAATAGGTTTTTCTCCAACGGTAGTATCCAAGCTGTTAACATAGTAAATCAAGGTTCAGGATATACTCAAGCAACAACGACCGCAATCATCAATGGTAATGGTCAAGGCGCCAGCATGACTCCTGTGATAGAAAATGGTCAATTAGTTGATTTGATAATCGATAATCCGGGTTCTGGATACACTTACGCTAATATAGAAATTGAGTCAACGCGATCAAATATCACACCTGCAAGTGTAACAGTCGATTTAACAATGGGAGATGTAAATTCACCACAATCACTCGTGGAGATGTTGACATTGCCTGGAACGATCGATTCGATCACAGTAACACAACAAGGTATAGGATACACAACTGCATCTGCTATTATAACTGGAGACGGCACAGGCGCATCGGTTTCTGTTACACTTGCGGGAGGAACCATACAAAAAATAAATGTAATTGAACCTGGATACAATTACACAAGAGCGTTTGTTTCTATAACTGGGGACGGTATTGGAGCAGAAGCTACTGCTAACATTTCTCCCCCTTTAGGTCATGGAAAAAATGCACCAGAGGAATTTTATGCAGACACTTTGATGTTTTATCAGAATTTTGTTAGACAAAAAGTTGGCTCAACTCTGATAGAAAATGACTTTTCTCAGTATGGGATTATTCGAAATCCATTGACATTACTATATGGTTCAAATATCGTATCACAAGTCAATGCAAATTCCTACTCGGTCATTTGTAATTTTGCGCCTGGTGTGGACATTTCCGATTTTCCATTGAATTCGATTGTGTATATTATGAAAAATTCTGTACAGAAAAATTTCAAAATTACAAATATAATTTCTGGCGCTTCCGGTAAAGGAATGATTTTAGAAAGTCAAGAGCAAGGCGTCGAGGCAGAAGTGAATGATATTGTGATACTTGCATCTAATCAAACTAAAACATTCACGATAAGTATGAGCGAAGTTCGAAAATATTTATCTTCGAATAATATATCTTGCTGTTATTATGTCTCCACGACAGATGATATTAATCTTTTCGATACGGATATGCTGGTTACCAATTCACAAGCAAAAGATTTCAGAATAATATCACTAGATAAAGTTAATAAGAATCTATTAATACTGCCGTTATCAAATGGAACAATATCCACAAGTTCAGTTATAAATAAAAAAGGTACTTCTATATCATTTACAGCAAATACAGTTGTTCCTCCAGATATAGATAAAAGAACGGGTGATATTTTGTTTGTAGAAAATAGATTACCGTACAATCAAACTGATGATCAGTCGATTACTTTCAGAACAGTTTTAAAATTCTAAAATTATGGCAAATTTAACATTCAACAATAATCCTTACTTCGATGACTTTGATGAGAGTAAGAATTTTCATAAAATTTTATTCAAACCGGGTGTTTCTGTCCAAGCAAGAGAATTGACTCAACTTCAAACTATTCTGCAAGATCAGATCAAGAAATTTGGTAATCATATATTTCGCCACGGTTCAGTCGTTATCCCAGGTAACTCTTTATCTGATCTTAGCGCGCCTTATGTTAAATTATCAATCCTGTCTTCCACACAGACCGGGTTTGATATGTTCACTTTAGAAGGGAAAGAGATAGTAGGAGCAATTACTGGGATAAAAGCAATAATTAAAAAAATTGTTTTAGCTAACGGGTCAGACCCAGCTACATTATACATTTCATATAGAACAGGTGGAACTGATCCTGACTCGCCTGCTTCTGTTTTTTCAGAGGATGAAATATTAAGCGTAACTGGAGACGTTACTACAAACATAGTAACAGCTCTGGAGAATGCCACTGGGTATGGATCATTAGCTCATATCAACGATGGTGTATTTTACGTGAATGGTAATTTTGTTTCTGTTTTTAAACAAACATTAGTAATTTCAAAATATTCTCAAGCACCCAGCTGTCATGTACTTTTAAGAATCAACGAATCCATAATTGATTCTGATGCAGATGAATCTTTGCTTGATCCTGCGCAAGGTACATATAATTATGCTGCTCCGGGTGCAGACAGACACAAAATAAGTCTGGAACTGACTTCTCTTCCATTAAATTCAACCATTTCAGAAGATTATATCGAGCTGATGCGGTATAATAATGGTGTATTAGAAGAACACGCCAGATACCCAAAATATAATGAGTTGGAAAAAAGTTTAGCCAGAAGAACATATGATGAATCTGGCGATTATATCGTTAATGGTTTAGATCTAAACATTCGTGAACATCGTAAATCGGGTTTAAACAATGGGGTGTATCCGGAAGAATCTGGTGGAGACGCTAATAAGTTTATTGTAGAGGTAAATCCAGGCAAAGCATATATTCGTGGATTCGAAAATGAGCAAATCGCGCAAAGTCAGATTATTTTGGATAAGGGACGCACATCAGACCATATTAAATCAAGTGATAATATTACACTAAACCCAAAATATTCTCAGTACATCTACGTCTCCAATTTAATAGATTTACCCGACGTTAAAACAAATGAATCATTGACATTAAAAAATTCTGCAGGAGCAACAATTGGTTCTACATTGGTGTTAGCTATAGACTTGCACGAACCGTCTGACTCTGGTTCACCCGAATTAAACATTTATAAATTTTTCATAACAAAATTAGTGTTTCAAGGTGGAAATAAAATAACAGATGTAGCAACTATTTCTTATGCGTCAAGCGGTTATGGTAGAGTAGTACATAAATTGATTATTCCTACATCTGGTGCAAGTTTTCAAAAAAATGATATTCTAGAAAACATCGCAGGAAGAACGGGCAAAGTAGTACTGTATATAAAATCATTCAGTACGATGTATATTAATAAATTAATAGATTCTGAAAATGCATCGAACGCTCTGCCCATGGCAGGAGATGAAATATATAAAACTTCCTCAGGTGCAAGAGGAGTAATAACTTCAGTAGAATCTTCCGGAACTTATGAAGGTACATCTGCAATATTTAAACTGCCATTCAATTCAACATATAGTGTGCGTGCTCCCGGTGGAGTAGCTGACGCAGAATATAAAGTTTACAAACAAGTGAGCGTTGTTATATCTGGTGGATCAGGTACTGCGACTATTGTTGGTGCGTCTATAGATACGTACGAACAAGGCAATATGATTTTTGTGCACCCTGTTGAAGGTGTAATCCCCATTACTTCCAGTAATATTGTTATACAATCTGAAAATACATTTGATATTATTGGTGTCCCGGTTCAATATGACGGAACAGTTAATGCTATCATTTCTTGCACTAAGAAAAATCAAGTAAATAAATTCAAGACTCTTACTACTCAAATCGACACGTTTACTGTACCGCCATCGTACACATATATAAATCTATATAAATGCGATGTTTATAAAATAATTTCCGTAGTATCATCGGTAAACGGTGATGTTACAAATAGATTTACATTTAATACAGGTCAGACAGATTATTCTTACAGGAACGGATATTTAAAACTCATCGGCACAGCTGCGCCACCATCTGGCGTTATAACCGTAACGTATTCATACTTTCAACATTCTGGTTCGGGCGATTTTTTCACAATAGATTCTTATGTGAATAGTGGATTAGGTTCGGACTATTATGATGCCATCCCAGATTATATATCTGAAACTGATGGCAAAATTTATAAATTACAAAATTGTTTAGATTTTCGACGAAGAAATAATTATCTTCAAGTTGCAGATAGTTCTACTGTCGATTTGGTTCAAATTGGATCAAGAATAATAACATCAGTACAATACTATGTCCCAAGAATTGATCTGGTGATCATGGATAAATCTGGAAAAATAAGCCAAGTGCCTGGTATTCCATCGGAAAATCCAGTGCCGCCACAACGACCAGAAGGTTCTATACTATTAGGCACATTAACTGTACCTGAATATACTTATTTTATTAAAGATATAAAAAACGAAAAACCAAAAAATAAAGTATACACAATGGCTAATATATCCGCCATTGAAGATAGAATTTATAATTTAGAACAATATTCTTTGTTATCTCAAAGTGAAAAAACTTTGATTGATAGTGATATTATTGATGCTGCAACAGGATTATCTAGATACAAGAGCGGATACTTGGTTGATACGTTTGATAATCCGGATATTATATCAGATGTATTTGATCCGGAATTTTCTGCAACATATTTGGATAATCACTTACTCCCTAAGGTAGAAATTAACGAAGTTACGATAGATGTATTTGATACGACGCTGATTTGGAATAAATTTGCCACTCTGAATTACACGGAAGTCGTTTTCGCTGAACAAAAATTATCTTCCAGAATAACCAATGTGAATCCTTTTGCTGTGTATAACTGGACGGGTAATATGAATTTGTTCCCATCATCGGATTCTTGGGTAGAAACTGAGAATTTACCAACAATATTCAATGAGACAATAACAAACAATGTAGTGGATGTTAAAGTACGACGACCATGGAATTGGCAGCCTACACCAGAAGATCTTCTGGTAAGTTATACAGCGCCGTCTCCAGTCGTTGTCCCTAGCACAACCACGACTTCAACACAAGCAAATGCGCCAACATTAGGAGTAGAAAAATATACACCACCGGGAAATGGTTGCTTTATTGCAGGTACTAAAATAGAGATGGCGGACGGTACTTTAAGATCTATCGAAGATATTAAAATTGGAGATTACGTTAAAAATCACACCGGAGAAAAATTTAACTCGGTTGCGTTCATTGAAGTTATCAAAAATAATTCATTAGAATTATTTAGCCCACAGTCTGGCATTAAACCATTCATTACAGTTAATCATCCGATTTTTATCAATGGCAAATTGCATGCATTTGTAGAAGGTATCAATTATGAAAATTGGCTGGGCCCAATGCAAATACTGGATAGAAATAATTTAAACATGAGTTTTACTCCATCAAGTGGAGAAATAGTGTACAATATTTGGGTTAGTGGTGATCGCACCTTTATCGCAAACGGTATAGGTACACATTCTATCATGATGCATGATAGTTGGATAGTCAAGCAGTTTAATAGTAACGAATTAACCGTCGATGATATTTCAAATATTATGGGAGAGTGCTCATTAAATAAAAATAGACAATTGGGCGCCGTCTTGGTGAATGAATATATCAAAGATTGGAATATTAAATTGTTTGATAAATGTCTATCCAAAATTCTTAAATCAACAGGCGTATTGAAAAAAATAACATTCACAATTTTTGAAATAATAGGCAATAATTTCAAAAACAAATAGGATTAACATGGCAACTAGAGTAGTAAAGAAAACTGATTTAGTGGGAGTTTCATCTGTGGCATTTATGCGACCGATGGAAATTCAATTCAAAGTTACTGGTGTTAAACCTCAAACTGTGATGTATCCGTTTTTTGATGGTCAGAACATGAATTTGTTCACTAAAATGGATGGTGGAGCATACGGAGGCCAATTAAAAAGTGACGCTGCTGGAAATTTAAACGGCACATTTTATGTACCGCCGTTTTCATTTAATACAGGTAAAAGACTTTTTAAACTTCAAGAACAAAAGGTTTACGACCCTAATGCCATCAATGGTTCTACATTCGGTTCAGCATCTGCGGTGTTTACCTCGAGTGGCGTTAAAAATACTCTTCGAGAGACAGTTAATTCGTTCACCGAAAATACATTTTATAGACAGGTTAATGTTATAGACCCTGCACCGCCGGCTCCTGCTCCGGCTGTAGTTCGTGGAGATCCTCTTGCGCAATCTTTTTTTACATATGGCGTTAAGGGTGGATGTTTTATCACTGCGATCGATATATATTTTCAATCCAAGGATGATAATTTACCAATAACTTTACAAATCAGAGAATTAGTAAATGGCACACCCGGCGATAATTTAGCAGCGCCGAATTCTTCTGTAACAAAGTCTCCGATATATGTCAATACAAGTAACAATTCATCTATTGCTACTAAATTTATTTTCACTCACCCAATTTATCTAGCAGAAAATCGTGACTGGTGTTTTGTGTTACTTTCGAATAGCAACAAATATCACGTTTGGACTAGTAAGATGAGCGAACAATCAGTCGAAACTGGTCGTACAATTTTTGAACAGCCGTTTATTGGTAGTTTGTTTAAATCTGAAAATAATGCTACATGGACTGCAGAGCAATCGGAAGATATTAAGTTTACCATTTATAAGGCAAAATTCCCAACTAATTCAGTTGGTAACATTAAATTTAGAGCCAGAGCAAATACATTTTTATTGGACGGTGATAAGTTATCAACAGTTGCTGGATCATCCCAAGTTACTGTAAAATTTGATAGCCATCATGGATTGCGGACAGGCGATTATTTAACAATTAAAGGGCAAGCAACTGCTGTATATAATGGCATTCCATCCGATAGTATCACTTCTTCTACAACACCAGATTTTTCTGTATCTGTTGTGGATGATTATACTGTGACATTTAATGCTAAATCCAATGCTACCGTGACTGGAAATTTATCTTCTCCGGGTATTGTCAATACTGTTATTGTGGAAGATGGTGGTGCGGGGTACGTTTCTCCAACTATAACTTTTGCACCCCCAGCATCAGGAGTCACTGCAACAGCAACAGTTCAAGTGTATAACGGTGTAATTACTGGTATTACTATGACCAATAGAGGATCCGGATACACCTCTGTGCCCACTTACACATTATCTCCTGTGGTAGCAACGCCAGCAAATCTTACAGTAATTTCTGAAAGTTTGTTTGAGGTAACAACTAATAAACTAGTTGTTGGGTACAAACCTATATTATCCACATTACTTGCTCCGGACACTTCTATTGCGTCTAGGATGCGCGGTACTGATACAAATTACCAAATGGGCGATTTGAATAGTATTAAATTAAACGAATTTAATTTCTTTCTAAAAACTCCAAATATTCTAGTCTCACAAAAAAACCAAGAGGCGTATTTGCCCGGCAAACAACCGACAGAAATAATAATGGAATTAAGGACAGATAATGAAAATACATCTCCTGCCATAAATCTGTACGAGCAGCAAAAGTTACAAACTTTTACACTAGTCATCAATAATCCAGTACAAATTAATGAAAATTTACCATCCGTGGAGTCGAGCACAGCGCCTGGATCGCCTGCTATTGGTCAATTATGGTATGACAGTAGCATTTCGCCTAGATTGTCAAAAGTGTGGTCGGGCACTACATGGATCAATTCCGAGTTAAATGCGACAGGCGGCGCAGCCTATTCTAAGTATTTGACAAAACAATTTACGTTACAGACTGTGAGCAGAGGAGTTAGAGTTTTTCTTAGTGCAGTTTCCCCTTACGAATCTAACATTGATTTGTACTTTAGAACTTCACTGACAACTAATGGCCTAAATCATAAGACTCTAGAATGGGTGAGGATGAAATGTGATACAGATACTAATTTGTCTAAATTAAGAGTGGAATTAATTGATTATACATTTTATTTGGATAACCTAGACCCATTCGATGTGTATGATATCAAGATTGTTATGCGATCTAGCAATAAAGCAGTTGGACCGAAGATCGCAAATTATCGCACCATTATTTTAGCAACATGATAGAAGTGATTGATGCAGACGGCAAAAAAATACGAGGTGTATTCAGAGCCGAAAATGGAGCCTTATCTGTCATGGATAATGTGGCTTTTAATAAAGCAATGAATGATAGAGAGAGGATATTGAATATGCAATCTAAGATAGATTCTTTATCCGAGGAAATTGGAGAAATTAAAAAAATGTTGCAAGAAGTTTTAATATCGAAAATTAATAATAAATAAATCATAGTCCATAACTCAAAAAGGAAATTTTAAATGGCAAATATAACATATCGTGTTAATTCAACACCGTCGATTCCGGGTTCTTCCACAGTCAAGGGCACTGCACTGACTAACGTCGAAGTTGATGCAAACTTCAAAGCGCTTGATGTTGATGTTAATACTGCGCTGAGCAAGTTAGTGGATGTGTATAACGTTGGTGGAAATTTAGGGGTTGGAGAGAGTTCACCAACAGAAAAATTATCTGTAGCAGGCAATGGAACGTTCACTGGAACTGGTGCCTTAAAAATGCCAAGCGGTAGTGTGATACAGCGCCCTGCAACTCCCGTGAACGGCATGATTCGTATGAACACTCAATGGGGTTATCAAGAATGGTATAACGCAGCATTCGGTATTTGGGAACCTATGGGTACAATTTCTTTGGTCAAACCGGGTGATCCAGATATTGGCGATGCATACGGTGGTGGATATTTTGCTGGATACATCTCAGCTGATGCTAGCGGTATCGCAACACATCGATTGATTGTTGCACCTAAAATTGGTGGTGAAACAATTGCTCAGTGGAAGACTACCAATACTGCAACTGCTGGTACCGCATCCTTGATTGATGGTCCATCCAACTCTGCAGCAATGAACAATGCTGATCATCCTCCTGCACAGTTTTGTGAGGGGCTTACATTGGGAGGTTTCAGCGATTGGTACTTGCCTGCTCGTGATGAACTTGAGGTGATTTATTACAACCTGAAGAATGTTAGTCA
>JACCDP010831525.1_pt1 | contig 22973 bp, 35 predicted proteins | sample 7445841 | NCBI WGS metagenome assembly JACCDP01 (sample SAMN15323441, study PRJNA562643) | freshwater metagenome | isolation source: river surface water | place: USA:Blue River Watershed | collected 2017-08-17
GGTTCTTTACAAGAAAGAAGAAAGAAAAAATGAAACACCTAACTTCTTATATTTAGAATTAGATAATATTGACTATATGCCGCCAGAAAAGCAAAAAGAAGAAGAGAAAATTACAATTATTGAAATTTTGTAATTTTTTCTCTTCTATTAGAAACTTTATCTTCTTTAGAAGAAGAATACTTTAAATAAGTATTTACAATATCGCGAACCTCACTATAATCATTAGTAGGGTCGCTTATTTCTAAGCAAGCAAGGCAAATTTTAAAATTTGTGAAATTAATATCTGATAATTTTTCACTCAATGAATCATTAGGATTAAACTCTTGCGCACAAATAATGCAATTACAGTTAGACTGACTCATATTCACCTATATATCATAGTTTAATATTCATATTAGATATCTTATGAATATTTCTCTATGAAGAGGTCCCAGTCTTTGTGCCAACTCTTAGAATAACTAAAATATACAGTTCCATTAAAAGAAGGATGAATAGGTTTAATTTTTAATGTTAAACCAGATTCTTCTAAAAGCTTATCTCCTTTTTTGTTATTGCATTGCAAACAAGAAACTACACAATTAGTGAAAGAATTTGTACCGCCTCTAGACCTAGGCAATACATGATCAATTGTTACTTCAGAAGGTATTAGTTTTTTAAAACAATATTGGCAAGTCTGCCTATCTCTTTTAACTATAGCTTGCCTGCTAAAATGAATAAAGTGAGGGGCACGTCTTACAAAATGTTTTAATTTTAAAATCGCTGGATATTCTAACTCTGCTGACCCATATTTAATTTTATCTTCCCAAACAGACAATACATCTACCTTATCTTTTAACAAAAGCTTGATAGCTCTTCTGTCACAAATAAAAGATAGTATTTCATAACTAGAATTTAATAATAAAGTTTTTTTATCCATGACTACATTAGATGGCTTTCCATTTAGAATGTAAATCTGCATGCTGACTGGTTACAATCAAATCATTGTATTGCTCAGAAGTAAGATTTTTTAGTTTATTCACAGATGCAAATATATCTTCACCATAAGTCATAGGACTTTCATTGCCAACACAAATCCATTTAGGTCTTTGCCTTCTGGCAAAAATCTCTATTTTTTTAATATTTGAGTCTGGAAACATTACATCCAAAGAGTTTTGCAAGTGCTCAGGTTTAGCAGAATGCTTTAAATTTTCTCCAAAAGAAACAGAACGCTGAGATTTATTCTTTAAGTGTTTATAAATTTTACTATTATTAATTCCAACCAAACATAATTCATGTGTTTGCCGAAATAATCTACCCATATTAAAAGACAATAAATTATTATAATCGTAATTCTGATAACTATCTTGAAGTATATTTTGCAATTCTTTTACAGTTAATTGACCAGAACTTTTTGCTTGCTTTAAAATGTTCTTACAAAGACTAGCAAAAGGATCTTTTTTAGACTTTACCCATACATTTACTTGCTTTTGATGAAAGCCCCAAGCCTTCATTACATCTAAACCTTCTTGCAACAAAGAAGATGGGGTCCATAAAGCCAAAATAGCACCTTCAGGATCAGCTAAGTCTTTGACTGATAATTTTTTTACATTATCAATAGTCATTGTATTATAATTAGCAGCGGCGCCTCTAGCTATATCGGACATCTTTAATTGATCAGAAAATGACCAGGGTACGTCTACACATAAAACGTTAAAATAGTTTTTCATATTTTTAATATCATTACTGGTAATTCTAAATTAGACTTAGTGCCATCTACTTGAATATTCTGATTTACTTCAGCTTTTTCCTTAGAAAAGGACTCTCTTTTCTTAACTATAACTTTATAATTTCCTAATGGCAAAGAAGCCATCCATTTGCCGCTACCATTAGTCCTGGTTTTAGAGACTGTTTCTAAGCTTTCAGAATTTACAATTTCTACGTCTGCCAGAAATATACCTTTTCCATTTTTATCTACCACTCTTTGAACAACTGGAACAGCAGTGTCTGCTGGAATAACAGTCTTTGTCTTATTATCTTTTTTAGAGGTTTCTTTGGATACTTCTTTAGCCTGATCTGGCACAATAATCTCTGCAGGAGAATCTTTCATATTAGGCAATTGCATTGGAAATACTACTTGATTAGTAGTATTATTTCTACTTAAATATTTATCATCTCCAGCAAAAGTTTCTGGTCTAGAAGTTCTTCTAAAACCTAAAGGCTGCTCTTCTAATGGCAATTTATTTTCAGAAGAAATAGGAATGCTTTTTTCACTAGCAATACTAGGGTGTGTGACGGCATTTACTGCCTCTACCACAATTTTATTGTTAGCAGGCTCAACCTTATCTAATTTACTTAACTTTTCCATCATGGAATTTAGTTTATTAGATAAAAGTTTAATGTTTAAATCTTGATTGCGACAGATACTTAACAAAGTATTAATTTTAGACTCTAATTCTAAAATTACTTCTGTTGCTTTTCTTGGCTCTTGGCTCATAAATCCTCTAATCTAAAAAGACGCCAATTTTAATTGGTATTTTTTTTAAAACAATTAAATCGCTAACTGGTATTGGTTCTCCACCACAAAGCTCATGATCACCAAAAGCTAAATTTTTTACTTGTTCTTCTACCTTTTCTAAGGTACCAGAACAAACCACTACATCATTCACTAATAATAAATAGTTTTTATCTTCTAAATTTTCAATTACAGAAAGCAAGTTGTTTTCTTCTACATTATTTAATTTTACTTTTTCTTGCTTAACTGTAACAGAATCAGAAAGTCCCAGAGCTTGGTCAGACACATAATCATTGTTATCAATCATAGAAGATTGACCACTAATCTCTTCTATGTCATCTACAATGTCTCCGTCTACTCCAGACCAAGTATAGTCTCGATTATTTCCTACATTTGGTATAGAAAAATTTTTAGAAAGAGATCCAGCATCTTGTCGTAATCCTATATTTTTTAATCTAGGATTATCCTCACTATTTTGCATAGGAACAGTTCCAGAAGGTACTGGATTACTTTTCCATTCTTCCGGCTCTACGCCCATCAATTGGTATTGAGGGACGTAGGGCTTATGAGCTATTTCTTTATTACGATCTGGATTTTTATATAGTTTAACTTTGCTCTGGGACATTTGATTACTCAATCTTTATTTTCTGAAGTCTCAGATACTTTCCTAGTTTTAAAAGACTTTTTACTAGAAAAATCTTTATAAGTATCTAATTCCATCATTTTTCTTTTCATCTCACTGCGTTTCCTGCGCTTGCGCACAGAAGGCTTCTCATACGAGCGCCTTTCTTTAAAGGCAGATAAGATTCTCTCTTTCTGCACAAGTGCACGAAAGGCTCTAAGCGCCTTATCAAATCCATTATTGTAAACTACCACTTCTAGTGGTTTGAGCTGAACTGGCTCAATATTAGCATATTTGCTATTGTCGCTGACCACGACTGTCTCCGAATCACCCCCTTTCATTGACTTGGTTAGAGGTTTTCTGCTTTTCTTATATGTTGTACTCATATTTATTAAACTAACCCGTTTTAACCTTTATTTAAAGTATTTGTCCATGTTGATTGGCTTACCAGTTAAGATGTTTTTCTCTTTAACTAAGCGAGCCACTGAAGTATCTATATCCTTCTCTGTTGGAGTTTTTCGATTATTCGACAAAGCTTCAAACATAGAAGAAATATAAATATCTTTTAAATAAGCATAAGATAACTCATATTTTTCTGTATATTTGGCAAGCTCTTTACATTTTTTAGTTGTAATTAAATTGCCAAACCATTTTTTAAGATAAGAAAAAGCCATTTCTTGATCAGGTAATGGAATCTCCATTTTTCTATCAAATCTAGAAGGTCTATCTGTAATAGATGGTTTTAATTTTTTAATTTCATTGGCAGTAGCAATAATCAGCAATCCATTCTTAGCCGCAATGCCATCCATTAAATTTAAAAAAGAAGAAATATCATTCTTCTCAAGAATAGAATCTAAATCCTCAAAAAATAACAAAGAAGGGCTTTGATCTTCTGCATAAGCAAAAGCCTCTCTAATAGCATTATCATCGGCTCCAGGAACAATTGTTACTGGCTTAAAATTATATTGAGCCATAATAGTGCGGATAAGCGAACTCTTACCACATCCAGGCTTTCCATACAAAAGCACGCCTCTTTTCCAAGGCATTTTGTTTTGTTGATAAAACTCTTTGCTAGCCAAAAAATTCTCTACTAAATTTTTTAACTCTAACTTAATATTAGAAGGTAGAAATAAATCTTCCCAAGAATGATCTTTAGTATACGGAACATCATCGCCGTCTACCACCCTAATATGAAGATTAGAACGATCTCTATTTTGAACCCACTCATCAAATGAATTTCTAAAAACTAAATAATCATTATAATGAGAGTGAGAAACTAAATTAAAAAACCCTACCTCATCCTCATTTTGATTTCCTTTATGGAACAAAGCACAGTGAATAAACTCGACCTCTTTTGTCTTAATTAAGAAAATTCCTTGAACAAAAAACTTTTCATAAAAATGATCAGTTTTCCAACTAATAATAGAATCTTTATATAAACATTGAACAGAAATATCATTATCTTCACAATATTGAAGAAATTGCCCGTCAATAATAATTCTATTATGAATAAACTTTTCAATATTTGAATTGTTTTTTAACACTGAAGAAAAATGATGCTGCACCCAATTCATCAAATCAATAAAATTACTATCAGGTCGAGGAGTATCTACAACAATAGATCGATCTGCAATTAAACTCTTTAATCTTTCCTCGCATAAATGCTCTTGCATTTCAATATCTTCAGGAGTAAGATATGATGCATCTTGTAATTTATTATCCATTTTCTATTTGCTCTTTCTATAAGATTTTATATAACAATCAAAAATTTGAATTAAGCCGAAATATTTTCTATATATTTACAACCTGTTGCTACACAAGCGTAAAATTTACCATATTTGCCATTTCTTTCCATCATAAAATGATTACATTTTTTACACAAATGCCTATCTTTCACATAAGCAGCATAAGCATTATGCATTTCTTGAGCAAAGACCTGATAAAACTTTTTTAACATCTCTAATTTATCTTCTTTTCCATTCTCAATTAAATCTAATTTAGACTCTAGATCAGCAGTATAATTATAATCCATAAATGTAAAAAATTGTGTTAAAATATCTGTGATCTTTTTACCTAATTCAGTAGCATGGTAAACATTACCCTTTTTCTCTACATAATTACGAGATGTAATCTTGCTCAACAAATCCGCATACGTTGCGGGACGACCTATATTTTTATTTACTAATTCTTTAATTAGCTTATCTTCTGAATATCTAGCAGGTGGTTGAGTTTGCTTGCGCTCTAACTTAACAGCCTTATCACTAGATAAGTCTACTAAATCTCCCTTTTTAAGGTTAGGAATCTCAATTTTACTATCATCATTTACTCCTAATACCTCCAAAAATCCTTTGCTCTTTAAAGCTTTACCAGAAGCTTTCAGCTCTAAACTAGAATCAGATTTAGATGCAACAGTTACCTTCAATGTATTGTATACAGCCGGTGCCATCTGACTAGCTACAAAATACTTCCAAATAGTTTCATACACTATTTTTTCGTCTGAATCAATAATCGCAAAATTTTGTCCAGGTAATAATGATAAATCTGAAGGTCTAATACATTCGTGAGCGTCTTGCGCAGCATCTTTATTTTTAAAGACATTTGGCTTTTTAAGCAATTCATAATTATTATTTTTAATAAAATCACGAACCTCAGCCAATGCATCATCACCCACTCGAACAGAATCTGTACGAATATAAGTACAATACCCAGATTCATATAATGCCTGAGCAGCTTTCATAGTCCTATCTGCGCCAAAGCCATGATTTTTAGACATAATCTGCTGCAAAGTAGATGTGACCAAAGGTGGTGGAGCCCCTCGCTTTTCTTCTTCTGCCAAAACCTCTGTCACTACATAGTCTTTGGCTTTAGACAATTTATCTTTAACTTGTGATGCTGTTTTAGCATCCGTTAAACGAGTATTGTATTTAGTAATAAATGTGTCTTTATTTTGATCATTTAAAGCAACTTGAATAGTCCAAAACTCTTCTGGCACAAATGCTTCAATTTCTTTTTCTCGCTCAGTAATCATACGAGTTACAACGGATTGAACCCTGCCAGCAGAAAGATTTGAGCCAAAAAAATTAATTAAAAATGGCGAGGCTGTAAACCCTACCAACCTATCTAATATGCGGCGAGCTTCTTGGGCATGAAACAAATTTAAATCAATGTCCCTAACTTCTTTTACCGCCTTAAGAAGCTTGTCTTTTTTGATCTCATTAAAAACCATTCGCTTGATAGGCTTACCTACATCTTCTAAACGATTGGCTAAATGCCAAGCAATAGCCTCCCCCTCCCTGTCAGGATCGGGCGCTACTAAAATAGAATCACACTGTTTAGCAGTTGACAATAAACTATCTAATAGATCTATTTTATCATCCATTAACACATATTTAGGTTTAAACTTATTTTCTATATCGATACCGATACCGTGCTTACCACCTTTAGCAAGGTCTGTAATATGACCTTTGCTTGCCATAACGATATAATTGTTGCCTAAATATTCTTGAATTTTTTGTGCTTTAGAGGGGGACTCTACAATTACTAATGTTTTGCTCATTTTAATTTACCGTATTTTTTATCAAAAATTGATTCCCAGATAGAAATTACTTTGTAACCATTGGCGCGGAATAATCTAATTCTTTCTACTGTGTTTGTAAAGAGAGAAGAAAAAGTTTTATTAGAAACTTTATTGCAAAGAATAGGGTTGTATTTTTTAGGATGCCCATGCCAAAAATCTCCTAAAAATTCATAAATTATTTTTTCTTTTTTAAAGAAACCATCAACTTTATAAGTTTTATTATTAATAATAATTTTTACATTTCTATGTAATGGATCATTTGGAACACTACAAATATCTAACCATAATTTTTCTTTTTTAGAAGAATTACCGTTGCTGCACCTAAGGCACTTTTTACCTTTTAAATGATTTTTAATGTTTTGCCAAAAAAGTCCATGTTTAGGGCAATTTATAGGTAATTTAGAAGTAGTATTATTGACTAATTTTATTAAAGAATAATCATAATAATTATTATGTATTTTCTGAGCCTTATCTAAAAATTTTTGTAAATCAAATGGTTTATTATTTGCGCAACCACGGCACCCACCATAAAGATGTTTTTCTGCAATTTGTGTGAATTCTCCATGAATTGGACAAATAATAATTACTTTACCTTTAATAGATTTAAAATCTACTTTAGAATAATTGTAAAAATTATTATGAATCTTATTTGATTTTTCGATCCATGAAGATAATGTAAATGGCGTTGAGTTTCCACAACTCATACAACCTCTTTTTAAAAAGAGGTGATTGTCAGCCCTCTGCAGAAACTCTCCATGCTCTGGGCATATAATTATAACTTTTTCCTTACCGTTTACATAATTTACATTATCATAATTATATTTATAGTTATGAACTACATTCGCTCTTAATATCCAATCTTGTTGAGATAACCTTTTCATAAAAGAATTTATATCAAATAAAATGATATAATCCAAGGTGTTATCTTACATGAGTTTTTAACTTGCTTGTAAAGGGGGTTAAAAAATAAATTTTTTATTATAAGTAGTTCTTGCTTTTTTAGACATTGACTCTTCAGTGGGAGTGCTTTGTTTAAAAGCCCATACTGTGCTTCTGCACTTACAAGAAAGATAATCTATTCTCATACTACCTCCATAAATAGATGGAGCGCGGCTGATATGATATCTAGCGTTGTATGCAGTACAGCTTTTAGATGAAAAGGCTGATAAATTATTAAAATTAGAAGGATCATCTGACAAATAATAATCAGATACAATCTTTAATTTATTTTGCACAAAGGTAGTAATTAAATTGCTACTATGAGGAGAAACATGATAATATGGCAATTTACTATGATAAAAAAATTCTGGCAATCCTTTGCATTTTTTACACCTAGATCTTGCCATAAAAGTAGAAGATAGGTTGACCTTGACCTTTAATTCAAATATTGATTTACTCATGTATTTTTGCCTCATCTACAATCATTTTTCTAATTCTGTTTACGTATACCATACCACCCATTTGATAATGGGGAGGGACTCTTAAATGAGTAACTATTACTGGTACTTTGTCAAGATTACAAACTAATTTAATTTTATTAAATGAATAACTATCTACTAAATGCAGTATTGGTTCTTTATTATCTTTTCTTATTATATTTAATAATTTACCTATATAATAAGGCTTGGTATAAGAAGCTTGCCTTCCCCCGATATAGAATTCTTGAGTACAATTATGAATTGTATTTTTATCTATATTTGATTCAAAATTAGAAATTCCGTCAAATAAACATAAATTACTATCTAATAAATTATCAATTCTAATTGATTTTTTATTTTTCTTAACTAAGATAGGAAAAGAGCTTTCTAATATAGAAATATATTGTTGAAAAACTTTATGTTGAAATCCTCCGGACCTGCTATTGTTAAGTAGATAATCTACCATCTCATCTGGGGATTGTTGCAATAATTTTTTAAAAGATTGATAGACTGCCAATTTGTGTGGCACAGTAAAGTTTACATCTTTATAAGATAATAAATTGCTTTGAGAATCTATAATTTTATCTAGCAATTCTACTTTAGATGTTTTTTTATAACTTATTAATTTATCTTCTATTTTAATTTCTACATCTAAAGTAGGGTGCTTCATTTTTTTTAGACTTGAAAAGTCTCCAAAAAATGCACAATCTAAATAGGGGCAAGACCCTATTTTGTCATTATTATTTGGAATAAATCTATTACAGCAATTACACTTGTATCCTCCTTTAGAGTGAATACTAAAAGCTTTATAAAGCTTATGTAATTTAGTATCTCTACAATCTGATAATTCTTTTTTACAAGAATTGCAATGTAAATAATAATTATCTTCTAAGATAGAAGTCTTGCCTAAGAAAGAGCATCCTGGACAAATATATTTACTTTTCTTTTTATTTACAAAAAAAGTTTTAGCAAACTCATTGGTAATATAAAATAATTGTTGATATAAATCTTCTTTATCCGTATAAGATACATTATTTTCTTGCAGAGAGTCTTGCAATTTATTTTTAATTAAATTAAGATAATCTTTTTTTTCAATACCAGATTTAGCGACATACATTTGGTATGTATTCTGTAACGCAGGCTGATAATTTTGCAAAAATTTTTCAATATCAGACATTAGATTCATAAAAATTTACAATTTCACTTGCTGAAGTATAGGCTACTTGAAATCTATCCATAGACCTAAAATTATCTTTTAGCAGAGCATCGCCTTTACCAGATAAATTTTCCGCTCCTGATTCATCTAATATAATTCTAGAGTCAACTTGATTAGCAACTTTGCATGCAATTCTAGCTGGAAAATTAGCTTTAATATTTCCATTGATAATTTGAGCAGAAGGGCGCTGAGTTGCTAAAATAATAAAAATATTAGAAGCTCTACACTTCTGAGCTAAATAGCACAAAGAGCTATAAAACTGATCATTTTTGTCTTGCATAATAAGATTGGCGAACTCATCAATAATTAGTACTTGATTTCTCAAGTTACTGGCAGGTTTCCCGCCTCTCATATACTCATATCTAGCATCCATTAATTTAATTAATGCATTCAAATATGCAAGAGATTCTTCATATGAATAAGCTACTTGACCTATTTCTTCATAAGCGGAAAATTCAATATTTTTAGGATCAACTAAAAACAAATCAGCACTATCAAAATAAATAATATTTGCAATAATATTATGCAGTAATGTGCTTTTTCCAGAACCAGTAGTTCCCGCTACAATCATATGAGGATTTTCGTATAAATCCATCCACATTAATGAGCCATCAATAGACTTGCCAAGCAAGCAGGGAATTTTTCCTGGTATTTCATCCATTTCTTGGAATAAAGAAAAAAGATGTAATGGATCTTTGTTGATTTTAGAAAATTCTAAACGAAGAACACCCTCGTTATGAAGTATTTTAAAATTTGGTTTATTAGGGGCACGCAATGCTAATGATATTTCATCTCCATATTTTTGGATATCTTTTATTTTAGCAGAGGGTTTTAACAATAAATCATAAAAAAAATAATTACCAATTTCTTGGTAATTTACACAATTAGCTCTAATTTTGAAAGAATGTAAAATTACATTTATTTTTTCAATTTGATCCATATTGTCTTACAATTTTTAAACCATTATTACAAAATTAATGGCTGCCTTCTGTGCAGAAGATATATTTTTTAATAATGGAAGCAAGGCGCGGTAAAATTTTAAAATAGTTTGTATTTTTTAACAAACATTTTTTTTAAATCTTGCAAGTCTGGCTTCAGCAAGCTTACAGATTGACCTAATTTTATATTATAATCTTTAACAGTGCCGTATGGAAATTCTATTATCAGATCGCTAGGAATATGCTCGCCAATTACTGCAGTTGAATATGGCTCTCCTTTACAGATTTGGGTTATTTCTCCATTACAACAGAAAACAATATCTAATGGACTAGGAGTATTCTTCATCCAAAATTGAGATATTTTAGGAGAAGAATATATAAAAGACATGACGGGTGGTGGCCATTTCTGATGCATCAACCCTCTAGACTGTTCTTCTTCAGAGATAGCTAGTAAAGTTGGAAATACATCTTTCTCAACTCTAATATAACCCGACTCTAGATTCATCTTTGGGAGCATATAATGCCTTATGTTCTTTTATGCGATCAAGTTGTTTAGATCTTTCTAATTGCTTAGTTGTTTTATCTGAATCTGAGCTAGACGTAGCAATTCTAGATAAATCACTACCTATTTTTTTGAAGTTCTCTGTTAAATCTGTAAACAATCTATTTATTGTTACAATATTCATTCCCTCTTCTAAAAGATCCATTAAAGAATCTATTTGATTTAAAGTTATTTTTGATTTATTTGCAATCGATTTGGCGGTTGATACATCTGCAAGAGATGTTAATTGTGCTTCAAATCTATCAGCAAGTTTAATCATAGAATTAATTCTAGAGTGCTGAATAGATACTAATTCTGTAGGTTGAGGGAGTATGTTAACATTAGCGCCAGGATTAATAACTGGATTTAAATTAACAGGGGTGGAGGTAGGGGTAGGGTTGTTTGAATTGGTATTTACAGATTGAGGTTCTGGTGTAGGTGAGGCTGTAGGTTGAGGGGTTGGTGAAGTTGTAGGTTGAGAGGTAGGTGAGGTGGGTGGCGTTGATTGCTGTGATTGAGTAGGTACAGTATCTGGATTTATTTTTGACCAATCTAAAATAATATCATTACCATCTTTTAAAATAGATGTTGGAGAGCGCAAAATTTTAAAATTTTGAAGCTTTTGAAAAAAATTAGAAATAGTAGCACTTTCTTCTATTTTAGGAAGTTTACCATCGTTGTAGTCTTTTCTAAATTTTTCATCTATTTCTGAGATTTTTTTGTTCATTTCCTCTACGTCAGTAATGACTTGACCAGATAAAAGTTGTTTTTCTTTTTCTGATTGCGCAAAAGGATCGTAAATATCTCTATCAAAAGTTTTCTTTAAAGAAATAAAATCAGAGTATGCGTCATCATACAATTCTTTTGCTCTATTAATTTTTGAATTGCCAGGTCCTCCAAATAAAGAACCTATCATACCTACATTCATAATATTGTAAACTTTTACCATCTTTCTATAGATTTTAGGTAGTCTTTTTAATCCCTCAACCCTAAACTCTTCTTGAACTCTACCCATTGGAAAAGTAGTCATTCTAGTCCAGAACCTGGAAAGAACATTAGATCCTTCTGAGAAAAGAAGCTCATCTGCTTGAGATGCTTTTTTATCTTTAAAAGACTTAGAATAAGTATCTTGCTCTGAAACAACAGATTTTCCCTCTTGTACAATATTATTTAATACTTCTTGTTGATCTTGAAGATATTTAGAAATATGATAATATTGTTTAGATATTTCAGACAGAATATCTACCGGATTTCCAGGAATAGGAGATTTAATATCACCCTTTTGTTGATGATATTTGCCAGGATAACCGCCCATTAATTTTTTTAAGTTTTTTAAATCATCTAATAATGGAGGAATAGCCTTTCTGGTTTGATACAAACCTTTCATAAAAGGATTTACTTTTTTCTTCCAGTTAGATTTATTTTCTAATAACTTTGCCCGAGCAGGGTCAGGTGGTGTCTTAGCTAATTTATTCATACAATGAATAATATTTTATTGATAAATAAAACTATACAATATGATCAATTAAACCATATTGTAATGCTTGCTCAGCATTCATCCAAAGATCTTCTTTACAATCTTGTTTTAATTTTTCTAAAGAATGACCAGTATGATCTGCTAAAATCTTCATAATATTATCATTATTTTCTTTAATGAATTCATAATAGTTTTTACTATTAATAATATCTTGACCTGGCAAAGGAAATGCGAATTGAATACCATGAATCATAATTTTAGAAGATTTCATGGCATATCTTTCACCTTTACTACCTGCTGCTAAAATAACCGCCCCAGCAGAATATGCTTTACCAACACAAATTGTTTTAACAGGAGCTTGGATCATTTGCATTACATCATAAATATTCGCTAATCCTGCAGCATCTCCTCCATTAGAATGGATGTACAATGTAATTTCTGAATCACGATCTTCATGGTCGTAGCATAATAATAATGCTGATAAATCTGCAGCACTTTGCTTAGAAACATCTTCTGATAAGAAGATGCACCTGTCTTTTGTTAATTTTACATACGTATCAGCATACCCTGAAAATAAACTAGGCTTAACTGATTCCTGGTCATGAAACGATCTCTTATTCATTTTATCCTCATTTCGATGTAGAAATAACTTTATCAATTAAGCCATACTTTGCCGCTTGCTTTGCATTCATAAATACTCTTCTCTGAAAATCGTCCATTACTTGTTTTAATGGTTTTTTGCAAGACTTAGATAAGATCTCCATCATTCTTTTATTATCTGACAAAGATTGATCTAATATTTTTTTAGCATCAGTTAAATTAGAATGAGAATACCAATCATGCACTAATTGACTGGCGGCTATTACTGAGTTTTTGGTAGCCAATCTCATACCAGCCGTACCTCCTGCCAAAATAATAGCAGCTTCATCCATAGCAGAGCCAATACAAACCGTCTCTACAGGTGCTTGCAGCATACTCATTACGTCGTAAATCATAAGAGCATTGCGTATATCTCCGCCGTCTGAATTAATAAATAATGTAATTTTCTTTTCAGGGTCTTCTGCATCTTTTAAGAAAAGAGTGGCAATAATATCCGTTGCAACATTATCTGTAATTTGATTGCATAAAAATAAAATTCTATCATTAGCTAATTTTTGGTAGACATCCATTGGAATGTCACCGATTTCAGTAGATTCTAAAACAAAAGTATTCAAGATGATGACCTCTTTCTTTGCTTTTCTTCTTTTTCTCTAAGCTCTGCACAAAATATACACGTAGTAAAATATGGATTTAGCAAAAGCCTTTTTTCAGCAATTTCTTCTTCACAGTCTTCACATATACCATATGTATTATCCTCAATCTTAGATAGTGCCTCATTAATTTTTTTAATTTTTGAATTGTTTCTATGAATTATTTTAGAGCTTACTTCAAAAAGTAAATTTCCCTGAATCTCATCAGTTTCATCACCATCTATATCTACATTAATATCAGTTTCTTTAGTAAGTTGAAGATATAGTTGATGACGCCTAGCTAATAAATCATCTTTAATTTGCTTAATAGTTTTTATATTTAACATTATTCGAACCTTAAATCCTTAATTGGTACTATGTTATTTCCTTTAGGCGATGGAGAATTATCCAAATTTTTAAGATAAACTAAAAATACATAATCTTTAGGTTCTTTTAAAAAGAAAGCATTAACCTTCCATCCAGCATAAACAGCAGATTTATGTTGTCCAGTAAACTGTACATTTTTACTAATTTCAACTGGAGGTAATCTTTTTTTATAAAACGGACCTAATATATTATTAGGGCTAATTTTATACTTTTCTTTAAAAGAAGAAATTGCTTGATTTTCAGAATCTGAAGCAATTTCTTCTATAATTAATTTATCATTAATAACAGCTGCGCATACAAAAAAAATTTGTTTTCTTTTTATCATATTGTTGGTGGAAAAGTTTTTTCAAAATCTATGTATTCAAGTAATTTTCTCTTTAATTTAAGAGATGGCATAAACTTTACATAATTTTTTCCATTTGAATAGCAAATTTCTTGCGTGAATAAATTTTTAAAATATCTAGCTCTGCTTTTTTTAAGCTTTATTGTTCCTAAATTATCTATTTTTATTTCTTTACCACATTTTAAATCATTAATCATTTCTTCTATTAAGAATGAAATAACACTAAAAACATGATAATGATGTACTACTCTATTAATTCGCTTATTAACCAGTCTCCATAAGGCTCGTTTATCTACAACTAATTTCATATTTTTTTCTTTTTAAGTTTTTGCATAGAGTTTTTTTGTCTTATACTTGGGTATAAGTAACCCTTTAAATAATCCATGTAATATTGCCTATTCTTGAAAGAATAGTATTCAAGCATATTTTCTTCTAAAGAAATGCTCCTGTTTTTTAAGTAAAAATTATATTGATCCAAACAACTATAACAATTGATTATTGTTGTAGATTCAAAAGAAAAAGTATTGTATATAGTATTTTTACTAAATTTTTTCCAACAAAAACAATTATAAGAAGAGCTATTAGTACTCTGAATAATATGTACAATTTGATCTTGACCTGTTATACATATGACCATTATGTCTCCGCTTCTTTTAAGACAAAAGATAAATAATCTTTAAATGATTCACCAGGAATAAAAAAATTATCTTGATTAAGAATCACTTTATGTTCTAACAACTGCTTAATGCAAAATATAATATCGGCATATTGATATTCAGATTCTTTTAAATCTTCTAAAAGAACTTTTTTTATTTTTATTTTATTTAAAATAAATTTTGCAATATGAGAATTATTTATATTAAATAAAGACAAAATATTACAATAATAAATATTTTTTTCAGGCTTATTAAATGTAATAATAACATCTAATATTTTAGATCTTATTTTTTTTAAATCTTCCACTTCTTTAATTTTGTCATCTATTTTTACTATTTCTTGTTGAGCGAAATTTAAAATATCTTCACTAGAAGTTTTATTATTAGTCAAACAATTTAAAATAAAATTGTTAACAAATTCTGTGTCAATTTTTTTACCTTTCACTTACTTCTTCCTCATAGAATTTATCATAATATTTAATAAAAGATAGTAAAGATTTATGCTCTGCTTGATAAGCCTCTACGACTCCCCAATTAAATTGGAAATTTTTTACATTTTCCATAGCCGCCAAAAAAGTAGCTTGCAAATAATTATTGCAAGCCATGTAATTAACTCCATCCATCGATACAGCAATTAATGGATTATAATCTTGATTACTAGAAGTAAGATTATAATTTAAATACATTCCATATGTAGGACTATCCTGAAGATGAACTACTGCAGCATACTCTAACACCTCAGAATCAGTGGCGCAATCTCCAAGCAAAATTTTTAAATTTTGCTTGTCAACAAATAATTGAGCCCCCCAAATATGATTTTTAATATTATTCTGATCTTCATCTAAAAATGATAATTTTTCAGATAATAAATATTTTTTAGATTTTATGCTTTCAAATTTAATATTATTTGCTAATGAATTAGGGGCAACCCCTAATCCTGAAAAAATATGATGCACAATTTCTTTAGTAAGATTTTTATTCATTTTTATTTTCCAGCCAAATTTGCCAATACAGTTCGTATGTCAAAAGACATATTATTAATTTGTGGTAATTCTGATAATGATTTATCAATATGTGACTCAAAATCAAAAGAGTCTCCGGCTGACCTGCGAGAAGCTAATTCTTGCATAGCTAAAGCGGCTAGTTCTTTATTATAATTTAAATATCTGTCACAAACAATTATTTGACATAATTTCTCTGAAGAGAAATTTGGTATTTTTTCTTTTATTTCTTGCATATTTAGCATAAATTTAATTCATTTAAAGTGTTCGGGAGTAAAAATATAAGAAAATAATCGAATATATTTTTTCTCTTTACGAAAATGCCACTTTACATGGCACATTAATTTAGTAACATGAACAACTTGATTAGAAACTAATACATCCCGCAGACATTGGAAAAACCCTTTAACTATAACAGCGATTTCAGATTTAGTTAGTAACGGATATTTTTGATGAATTTTATTTATTAAATCTTCATTATTTTTTAAATGAATAGGCAGTTCTTTGTCTATAATATCAATTATTTCTTGATATGTTTTGTCTTTATAGTAAAAATTACTATTAGATACTTTTCTGTTTAACACTTCGCCTCCATAAGATCATACATGACAACTCCCTCTATAATATATATCCCTCAAGTTTTGTCGAGAGACAGTTTAATTGTTTTTTTAAATTTTAAGCAATACAAAGTCAGGATATAAACTAGAACATGTTCTGCAGATTTTTTGAAAAAACCTTACAAAATATTTTAGTAGTAGGTCCTATCTACGATAAAACTGAAAAATTACATAAAATAAATAATTTAATTCAAAAATATGATTTAATTATTTTAAATGGCAGTAGTTGTTATCCTGATAATGAAAATTTAATAGAAAGATTAAAATATATAGATAGTTTGTTAGCTACAAATAAAGTTAATTACATTGTTAGTGATTTAGATTATCAAATCTCATTAAAAAACAAATTAGTAAATAAATGGATATTTGATAAGCCAAATGCTATAAATATAAAATTTTCTAGAGGAACTCAAATTACCATAATGGCGGGAGGGGTACTGCCTAACATGAGCCATAAAGACCTTAAAGTAAATTTAGAAATTAGTTTTGTCTCTAGCCTAGGAGAAGTGCCCTGGCATCAGAAATATAATGGTAAATTAGGATATATAATTTCTAACAATCCTTTGAAAGCTGCTTCTCCTGAGTTTTTTAACTATTCCGCCAGAATTGGTACTACTTTGCAAACCGGGCGGGTATATGCACAGCAAGTAAACGAAAATGGATTGCAAAAAACATTTTTATTATAAATAATAGTAATAATAAAATATCTATATAGTTTGACTATTTTTTAACAGAGGATTTTATGGACAAATGTTGTAAAGCAGCTGCACTGTATATTGCCGCACTAAAAGCAGTTTCACTAATTCATCAACAAAATCACTGGACTGTAAAAGGCGGCGCCTTTTATGGAAAACATTTATTGTTTGAAAGAATATATGATTCAGCACTTGAGAATTTAGATTTAGCAGCTGAAAAATTTGTTGGAGCATTTGGAGTCGAATGTTTAGACTATCAAATGCAATGCGAATTTTTAAATAAAATGTTATGCAGATATACTGAGATGGCAGATTCGCCGTTAGAATTATCTTTAGCTGTAGAGAAAGACTTCCTAGAATATTCCGAACACGTATTTAATTGTTTTGAAGAAGAAGGCAAAATGACCTTAGGTATTGATGACATGATTATGTCAGTTGCCGGAGATAGAGAAGAAGCCGTTTATTTACTTCAACAATCAATGGAAGGTGTAATGGACGAAGAAATGATGGAAAAAGTTCACGAAGATGAAATGGGCGAAATGGAAGAAGACGAAATGATGCCTGAAGAAATGGAAGAGGATGAAGACCAAGACATGGAAGATATGGAAGATATGGAAGATATGGAAGATATGGAAGATATGGAAGATATGGAAGATATGGAAGGCATGGAATACGAGATGTGAACTAGTAATTAAAAATACATGATTTTAAACAGAGAAGCCCTGGATCCACCAGGGCTTCTTCATTTTGAATACTTTTTTGTATATTCTGGAATACCACGGTGTTGAAGAGCGGTATTTAGTGCTTGATATACATTAATATTATCTTTTAATGAAAGATTAGTTAATGTCAACAACACCTCTCCTAAAGTATGAGAACAAATTTTGCTTTTCTCTTCTTCAGATGGATAAGTTTGTGATCTAACGGCTTTATAAAGATTTATTTTTAATATTAACTCATCAAGAGTGCTATCGACAGTATTTTGATTACTAAATTCTTGATGAAATTGTTCACATTTTTCCCACAACTCTTCAAAATGAATTAACATATCAATCTTCTGCCTCTTTGTTATCCATAAGTGCAATTTGTAATTGCTCTTCGCCTTTATCTGATACGAAGACTAAAAACACTGCACCAGGATAACAATCAATAAGTACAGGTGCTTTAATTTTCCCGACATAAAAAGTCTGACCATCTACGTCTTTACGAGCTTTTAAATCAATTACAATATTTTTATTAGACATAATTAAAATCTCCGAATTCCAATATTATTAATATAACTTGCCATACATTGTGTTAAAGCCTCTTGTGTTGGCGTCATCAAGAAACCTGTTTGTCTTAATTTTAAACAATCTAAAATGCAGTTTGACCTAGTAGCTAGAGTTAGCTCCGCTAGCTCAGCTTCTGAGATAATTTCAAATTGATGAAGTGGTATGTATTTCTGATATTCTTTCATAATATCAACCGCTGTTAATGGTTCTGGGTTAGTTACATGAAACACGCCAGTATATTTTTTATTTATAAAGTGATCAATGCATCTGATCAAATCAGAAATAAATGTAACAGAATTTTTAATATCAATTATTTTAGGATAAGTTTTTAACTTATTGATTAAATTTCTAGGATGATTTTTTTCAGAAATAGGCATCCGAATACGAAGCGTAGTGACGTTTGGCAAATCTCCAATTAATAAATCACAAGCATATTTTGTTTTTGAATAAAATGATTTTGGATTAGCAGTATCTATTTCTCTCCATCCATAATCGTAAGAAACTTGTTGATTTAATACTGATCGATCAACACGAGGAGATGGTCCATAAAAAATGCAACCAGAGTTAATTTGAATTAAATGTATAGATTGCTTATTGCATTCTTGTGCTAAAAGCGTTGGAATAGTAACATTACTAATTAAAGTAGCCTCTTGATTATTTTCACACCAATCAATATTAGGTCTTCCTGTTTTACCAATACAAGAAATGACTACATCAGGTTTATGAATATCAATAAAATTCTGTATAGAATATGTATTAGGTTGTAAATACACATTAGGCTTATCATAAGCCAAATGCTCTGAAATAAAACCTTTACCTAAAACACAAATTTTCATAATTGACTCTCAAATACATCGTAAAATCTTTTACCTATATATTTATCAGGCACGCCTAAATACAAAATATGAAAATCGTTGATAACCCAACCAACCATATTATCATGAATAATTACTGTATAATATTGCAATTTTGTATTTACTGCTACGATTAAAAAATCATCTTCAAAATATTCATTTTTATTAAGTTTATCTTTTTTAAGATAAACTTTATTTTTATAAACTTTTAATTTTATTTTTTGTCCAACTTTATATTTCATATTTTTGAAAATAATAATTATTTACATAGGCAATAGATTGGTGAGTTCCTGCATCGCTCCATAATCCATTTATTAATGTCCAGTCTAAACTTTGATCATTATTATATTGATTAATAATGTCTACAATCTCATACTCTCCTCTTAAACTGGGCTGGCAATGCTTAAAATATTCAAAATAGCTAGAATTAAATAAATAACACCCAGTAATAGCATAGTTGCTAAAATTAGCATCTAATATCTTAGGCTTTTCTTCGATTTTATGTATTCTATTATTTTTAATAGATGCCACGCCAAATCTATTTAATTCTGAATGATTGGATAATGCAATTTGAGCCTTGTAAGAAGGATTCCATTCAATAGGATTTTCAAAAATATTATCTCCTAATATAACACAAAATTTGTCACAATTTTGCATTTGATGCTGGCATAAATTAATAGCCTGCGCAATTCCTTTAGGCTCTCCTTGATACACATAATTAAAATTTAATTTGTATCGACTGCCATCTTGCAAATAACCTACTACTTGAGAAAAATGAGAGCCTCCTAATACAATAGTTACATTCTCAATACCCATTTTTTTTAATGTCATAATAGGGTAATCAATTATAAATTGACCATGCAATCCAAGCAAATGCTTATTTACAACATGAGTAAGAGGATATAATCTAGAGCCGGTTCCGCCAGCTAAAAGAATTGCGTGATTCATTGTTAATGAAACTTCACTTGGTAGGAGTTACTGTCATTGACATAATCTTTCCCTCGGAAAAGATAGGGGCATCTGATTGAATAAGTCCATGTAATTGTTGCAATATCCAAGTTAATTTTTCATGAGCAATTTGAGGATGAGTTACTTCTCTACCTCTAAATCTAATAGTAAATTTAACTTTATGACCATCTGCCAAAAACTCTTTAGCAGATGATAACTTGTGATGCAAATCATTTACATCTGTGTTTGGTCTAAATGTAAGTTCTTTGGTTTCTTGAACTTTTTGTTTTTTTCTAATTTCAGAAAGCTTCTTTTTTTCGTCGTATTTAAACTTTCCATAATTACAAATCTTACAAACTGGAGGAGATGCTTTGGGATTGATTTCTACTAAATCTAAACCCTGATCTTGAGCCATCTTTAATGCTTCACGAGTAGGCATTACTCCAACAAGTGTGCCATCTTCTTGAATAACTCGAATTTGTGGCACTTTAATTTGAAAGTTTACACGAATTCTATTTTGAAAATTTTGAGAATTGTTTGAATTTACATTTTGTGGTTGCATGAGCATATTCCAAATATTATTTTAATTTGACTCCATATAAAGATAAATGAGATAAATCTAGTTTCCAAATTTTAGAAGATCTTTCTTGCCATTGAAGGAAACAATTTTTAATATATAAATCTGTTTCAGATTTAGAAGTTTTATTTACTTTCATAAAGTGTTTGGTTGCTTTTTTTAAATTTCCATTTACTTCAGCCAATCCAATGTGCTTTACCATATGACAGTCTGGGCACAACGCAACCAACTTAGTTAATTTTTGAATTAACTTTTGATCATCAAATTCAAAAATTTCATGACACTCAACTGGATGAGTCAAACCCTTACCGCCACAAATTTCACACAAATATTCCGATCTTTTGTAGATGTGTTTTTTTAATTTATCCCACTCTGCACTAGATAATACGGATCTAACATTAGAAAACCAAGACGAAGAAGGGATTAATTCAATAGTTAATTTATAATTCATTACAATCAATGATTATTATATCATCATTTAAAAATTAATAAGGTCTCGATAAAATTATTTAATTTTTTAATATTTTTAAATTTTTTTAGATTTAATCTAGGCAAATCAATGGATTCGGTACCGCAATGAACAAAAGTAAAAAATGAATCATTATACTCTATTTTAGAGTTAGTTGCGTTACTGCCGCCTCTTTTCATTTGATATGAAGTATTAATAAATACTTTTTTATTTTTTAAAATATAAATTAATTCTTCTGAAGAAAAAAGAATCTTAGGCAAAAGATTATTGTGTAATTTATTTTCGGAAAATTGAAAATTAATTCTAAAATTACAAGTAGTGCATTTTAGATAAAAATCTAAATAAGAAGAGACAATATCTTCTACACAACTAGCTCCTTTTAAGATTTCATTTGTTAAAATATTAATTTTAAATGGAAAATTCTTATTACAAGAAATAAGAAAACAATCTTTTATTTTTGTTTTGCAATATAAAAAACCCTCTGTATAAAAAGAATATTTATTCTTAATTCCTGCAATATAAAAATATAAAGGTTTTTTACAAATTATACAATTAGAAATATAATTCTGGCAATCAGAGATTGTTGCAAATTCAGTTTGCATAATAATTTTTATTTACAAGATTATAATGCATTAATCAAATCTAAAATATCTTTACGTATACCTACTGAACGATCTGCCTTGTAGGTAATAGAATTGTTGCTAGCAAATGATTCAATTGCATTTTTAGTGCCTGGACCATAAAGACCATCAATTTTTTTATTATAAAACCCTGCTTTAGCTAATTTAGTCTGAATTTGAGTTAACAGATCTTTAGTAAATGGAACAGCTGAAACTAAATCTTCTTTTTGATCTATGGGTCTCATAAAAAGCTCGCCTTCCGATTTGCGGCGATTTAAGAGACCTTGAAGAACAGTAGATATTCCATTTACTTTAGCTTTAGACCAATCTTTTAAACGCTCAGGAACATCTGAGAAACGCCTTTCATTAACCGCTCGCTGCACTCCTGTATTGCGCAATCCGCCTTCTCCTACGTTAAAAACAAAGCTAACAAGGGCATCAAATTGATTTTGATTTAATTCAACTGTTATAGAACGATTAACTGCTCTTTCAAATCTTTCAACATCTTTGCTAAGCAAATCCATAGCCATTTTTTCTGTAATGGTATCTGGTATATTTTCACTAGGCAAAATTACATGACCTACCCCAATAGTAGGTTTACCAGCAGGGCAAATATATCTATTTAATTTTAGACCTTCCCAACGAGTAATTAAAGCTAATCCATTAGGTGATGTTTTCATTGTGTTAACTGTCATCATATTGCCTTATTAAGTAGTGGAGAATTGGGGAGTCGAACCCCGTCCGCAGAATATTATTGTGTAAACTCGTTCACAAACTTAGCTAGTTTTTACATCTCTAGCGATGTCAATAGATTTAGCTCTATTAAGCGATTCACTGTTTATTTTATTATTAACCTCGTGACCTGATTAATAACTAACCTTGGTGGTTAAGTGCCTTTTGAATACTAAGGTTATCTCTTCTCAGACACCCAATCAGGCAGCTAGTGCCATTGGAGCAAATGCATTATCGTTGGCATTTAAACGTCGATTGCTGGATTAACGGAATGGCAATCATTTCCTGTTTGCA
>JACCDP010631505.1_pt1 | contig 22960 bp, 24 predicted proteins | sample 7445841 | NCBI WGS metagenome assembly JACCDP01 (sample SAMN15323441, study PRJNA562643) | freshwater metagenome | isolation source: river surface water | place: USA:Blue River Watershed | collected 2017-08-17
AACACTTTCCTTCGTGGAAAGTTTTTTTATTCAAGGAGGATAGATGAATGAAAGAAGAAATGGTCTTCACATCAGAAGCAGTTTCTGAAGGGCACCCTGATAAAGTTTGTGATCAAATAGCCGATGCAATTTTGGATGCTTGTTTAGCGCTTGATCCACTTGCCCATGTTGCCATTGAATGTTTTGCGGCAAAGCAAAAACTTTTAATCGGCGGTGAGGTAAGATTTTCTAATCCAGCGATTAAAAGACCGGATATCATTGCGATTGCCAAACAAGTAATGAAAGAAATTGGATATACGGATCCAAAATTGGATTTTTCTGTTAATGAAGTTCAAGTATTTGATTGGGTTCAAACTCAATCAGAAGATATCAATCAAGCGGTAGCAAGAGCCGAAACAACTGCTGGTGATCAAGGACTTATGTTTGGATTTGCTACGGATGAAACTGAAGGAAAAATGCCTTTGGCGATTGTTTTGGCACAAAAACTAGTAAGAGTTGCTTCAGGACTTAGAAAACAAGGTCAATTTCCTTATGCTAGACCTGATATGAAGTCACAAGTGACCATTGCCTACTCGGGTAAAAAAGTAAAAGTTAGCAAAGTTGTCATGTCTATTCAACACGATCCAAAAACCCCTTTTGTAGAATTTAAAGAATTTATATCTGAAAAGATCATCAAACCAGTTGTCCAGTCTTTTAATCTTAATTTAGATTATGAAGTTTATATTAACCCTTCCGATCGATTTGTTATTGGTGGTCCTGCAGGTGATACAGGTTTAACAGGTAGAAAAATTATTGTCGATACATATGGTGGTTATGCTCGCCATGGTGGCGGTTCATTTTCTGGAAAAGACGCGACAAAAGTTGATCGTTCAGGTGCATATTTAGCCCGTTACATAGCCTTGAATTTAGTTACAGCCGGTGTCGCCAAAAAAGTAGAAGTTCAAATTGCTTATATCATCGGTCAAGCTGAACCAGTCTCTTTAACATTATTTACTTTTGGGACATTGAAAAAAGGGTTAAGCGAATCAAAAGTTCTTGAGGTTGTTAAAAAAGTTTTCTTTTTTAAACCGGGAGAAATTATCGAACATTTTTCTTTAAATCGACCTACATTTAAATACCGAGATTTAGCAATTTATGGCCACTTTGGTAGACCTGATTTAGATGTTCCTTGGGAAAAAACTGATAAAGTAAGCAAAATTCAAAATTTATTATTTTAAAAATGAACATTACCACTACCTTCTTCAAGGCAAAATTGAGATAATATTTATATAAAGGAGTGGCATATGAAATACCAAATCGTCGGTAAGAATATTCAGGTTACCAGTGCTATTTCGAATACGATTCAAAAGAAGCTCGACCACCTCAATAAGTTTTTCGTGATCAAAGATGATGTGACTTGTCGAGTTGTCGTTCGGTCTTACAAAGTAGGGGCAAAAGTGGAAATTACGATTTTTACTCCGATGATGGATGTAAGAGCTGAAGTTAAAGACGATGATCTTTATGCTGCAGTTGATTTAGCTTTAGATAAACTCAACAATCAACTTCGAAAACTAAAGACACGAATCAAAAATTATAAACATCCAAGTTTAGGTGAATCTATCATTTTAGACGCAATTGAAAATGAAAAAGTTCAAAGTAAAAAAGATGAAGTAGTTCGGACAAAATCCATTTTTTTGAATCCAATGACCATGGAAGAAGCCGTAACTAGAATGGAAGCCTTAGGCCATAGTTTCTTTATCTATTTAGATATAGAGGATAAACTAATCAGCCTTTTATATCATCGTCACGATGGTGGTTTTGGTTTAATTCAAGCGGAAAATAAATTACAATAAATCATGCCAAAATTGTTCGCAATTGACTTAGATGGAACCTTATTCTATCCCAAGAAGAAAATTACATTAGTATCTAAAGAGAATGTTGCATTTTTAAAATTTGCCATCGCTCAAGGGCATCAAGTCGTTTTTGTAACTTCTAGAAATCGATTTTTTGTTGAAAAAGTCTTAAAGCAAATTAATTTAGATCTTGATTTTGTTTGTCGAAATGGCTGCATGGTGGTTCATCAACATCATGTAATTCTAGACCAATCGATGACTTCCCAAGATGTAGAGAATGTAACCACATACATTCAAAAAAGACATCGCCGATATATGTTTTCGATTGACACCAAAAATGAGTCCAATCTTGTCTTTACCTCAAATTATGTATGGTATTTAGATTTAATATATCGCCTTTATTACCTTTTTCAAGGTCGATATCGAGAAGCTTATAAAAAAGATAATACCTATTTCATGAAACAAGTCCATGGTGATGCGGTTATTCAGCGATTGCTTATTTATTTTGGTATTAGTAAACAAGGCAAGAAGTTAGCACTCAAAGAAAGTAAAAACTTAAAAAAGAAATTTCCTCAACTTGAAATTGCTTGGATAAATGGATTAATTGAGGTTGCAAGCCTTGGCACGAATAAAGCAACCGGTTTAAAAATGTTAATTGAAAAAAAAGGGGTCAATCCTAAAGATGTTATCGTCGTTGGTGACTCCGGAAATGACATCCCAATGTTCAAAGCATTTTCTCAAAGTTATTGCATGTCACATGCCCATCCAGAAGTTAAAAAATTTGCTAAACATTTTATTAAAAGAGTTTATAACTTAAAACAACTGATTGAATAAAAATCATTGAATTTGTTAACTAAAATTGCTAAAATCACTCTAGGAAATCATCATGGTCAATCACAAAAAAACAACCCTTACTTTATCACAACGATTATGGGGTGGTTTATCAATTATGCTCCTGGTTTCAGGTTTAACACTTTCTGTTTTGGGATTTTTACGTGATTTACTCAATTTACCCTATCATCAAAATTGGATTCGAATCGCTGAAGCGGCCATGAATGACTTTTTATCTACCAATTTTTCCTGGCAGTTTTGGGGGAGTCTTTTCATGGGTTTGGGTGCATTGATTTTTGCTCTATTAATGCAACGTCTTGCTAGTGAAGCTGAAAAACAACAAGAAAAATTACAACGTCGCGCGCAACGATTACAAGATGCGAAGATTGCTGAATAGGCAATCTTTTTTTTAAAAGTCGAATGAAAACTCGTTATCACAATGGTCACTTTTATACTTTGAATCAATCTCAACCCATCGTTCAGGAAATTTGGGTCGAAGATGGAAAGATTATTCATTTAGGTTTGCATCCACATTGGAAAGCTCAAACCTCAATTGACGTTGAAGGGTGGATGGGTTTGCCAGGTTTAGTAGACGCACACTTACATATTTTAGGTTATGGAGAAAAACTTACTTTATTACAATTACACAAATCCACTCATAAACAAGAAATCTTAAATAAAATTCGCAAGCATTTAAAAGGGTCATTTTTATATGCGCAAGGGCACTTAGAACAAAATTTAACGAAAGTTGATCTTGATACCATTTCCTTAAGCATCCCTATTTTACTTAGACATGCAGATTATCATGGTGCCACCGTGAATCAAGCGTTACTGAATCGCATTGGGTTAGAGCATCACCCTACCGGCATTCTTCATGAGGCTGATGCAATGGCTGCCGTTCAAAGTATCCCTAAATACAAAAAATCTGAACTCGTTTCAATGATTGTAACAGCGATGAAGGAATTACAATCATACGGAATTACCGGTGGTCATAGTGATGATCTTTTTTACTTTAATGGTTTTAAGGAAACGCTAGAGGCTTTTGAAGAAGCTTTAAAGGTGGTTCCCTTTCGCACTCATTTATTAATTCATCATCAAGAATTAGATCAGTTTATTCAAAGTAAACGGAATTGGCTAAATCAAAATCCTTATTTACAATTAGGGGCAATTAAGACCTTTTATGATGGAACTATTTCAAGTCAAACAGCATTAATGTCGCAACCATATCAACATTCAAAAAACCTTGGAGAGAGACAATTTAGTTTGAAAAATTGGGAAGCATTATTGGTTCGAATTCGTCAAGAAGGTTTACCAGTTGCGATTCATACGATTGGTGATCAAGCGTTAGATGAAGTTGCCGACTGGTTAACAAAGTACCCTGTAAAAGTTGGACTGCATGATCGAATTATTCATGCTTCTTTTGCAAAAGTTTCAACCTTGGAAAAACTAAAAAAACTTTCTTTAATTTTTGATATACAACCTCAATTTATGTCTTCTGACTTACCGTGGGCCCTGGATTTGATTTCTCCGAAAATAGAACTCATTTATCCTTGGAAACGTTATCAACAAGCCAATCTTGTTTTGTGTGGCAGTAGTGATGCGCCCGTTGAAACTCCGAATCCATTGTTAGGAATCAAAGCTGCAACGCAAAGGCTTAGTGATCATAACCAACAAGTTTATCAACCTGAAGAAAAACTTACGATGATGGAGGCGGTTAAACTTTACACCATTGGTGCAAATGCTCCCACTTACGATTTAGCTCATCGCGGTACATTAAAAATAGGTAATATTGCAGATTTTACTTTCTTTAGTGAAGATTTTTTACAAGATAAAAGGAAATTAGAGATGACTAAAGTGATGATGACTGTCGTTGATAATAAAATCGTTTATAAAAAAACTAAATAATTAAAAGCGATAGAGCCATCACAGCCATACCACCAATTAATCCAATAATCGATAAATGATGGTGACCATATTTTTCAGATGTTGGCAGTAATTCATCTAAGGATATATAGACCATGATGCCGGCAACAAAAGGAAAGATTACACCAAATACATTCGTGGGTAAAATCGAAGAAAATATTAAAAATCCTATCAATGCACCAATTGGTTCAGCCAAACCAGAAATCAAAGCAAAATTAAATGCTTTAACTCGATTTTTAGTCGCTTGATAAATTGGTAAGGCAATTGCAATACCTTCCGGTATGTTGTGAAGTGCGATAGCGATGGTTATGCCAAAACCCAAACGAGCGTCTTCTAAAGCAGCATAAAAGGTTGCCATTCCTTCGGGAAAATTATGTAATGCAATTGCAAAAGCCGAAAATAATCCCATTCTGATTAAATTCGAATTTTGGTTTTTTTCCTTTATTTCATGTGGATTTTGCTCGTGGGGAATAATTTGATCAATTAACAATATAAAAAGAATGCCAACAAAGAATCCCCCAATCGCAATCCATTCACTCAAAAAAGCATTAAAATTTTGATTGAGTGCCACTAAACCTTTTGGAATAATTTCAAGGAATGATACATATAACATCACCCCAGCAGAAAAACCTAAACTTAAGGCAAAAAATTTTGCGTTATTCGCAAGTTTTGTAAATGCTAATAATCCACCAATACCGGAAGCTAGTCCAGCAAATAAGGTTAGTAATAAAGCGAAGATAATATTCATTTATTTATATGGCGGAGAAAGAGGGATTTGAACCCTCGCGCCCGGTTAAGGACCTACAAGCTTTCCAAGCCTGCCCCTTCAGCCACTTGGGTATTTCTCCGTGATAATGATTATAACAAAACTTACCCAATGGCGACACCAAGAAGTGTTAAAATATCGAAGATGAAACAAATTACAATCACCGCTCAAACTGCTAACCAACGGGCCGATAAATTTATGCGAAAGTGGCTAAAGGAAGCACCTTTGTCATTTATCTATAAATTATTCAGAAAAAAAGACGTAAAAATCAACGGCAAACGGATTTCGATTGATTATATTTTAAAAGAAGGTGACGTCCTAGAGGCTTACGTCCATGCTGATCAATTGCAGGATTTTACCCTTAATCGCCGTTATCAAAAAAAGTTACTTGATTTACCAATCGTATATGAAGATCAACATTGCATGATGATTCATAAACCCAAAGGTTTACTCGTCCAAGGTGAGGATGATACACGCCAACATACCTTAACAGAAATGGTGATTGAACACCTTTATGCTAAAGAAGAGTATCAACCCAATGAACCCGGTTTTACCCCTGCCCCAGGTCATCGCTTAGATCGTAATACCAGTGGTTTGGTTTTATATGGAAAAACTATCGAAGGATTGCAAGCTCTACAAAGATTATTTAAGGATAAAGAGGAGCTAAATAAACAATATATTGCCTTGGTTGTTGGGCAGTTAAAAGGTCAAGGTAAAATTGATTTACCCTTAATTAAAGATGAAACCAAAAAAATGGTGTTTATTGCCACCGACAATCAACAAGGATTATCTGCATTAACAGAATATGAAGTCATCAAAAATTATGGTAACTTTACCTTAATCAAAGTTCATCTCATAACAGGAAGAACCCACCAAATTAGAGTGCATATGCAAGCGATTCAACACCCCATCGCCGGTGATCGAAAATATGGTGATTTTAAGGCCAACAAATGGTTAATGGAGCATCATCGTTATGAGCATCAATTCTTACATGCAACCGAGTTGAGTTTTGGAGAAATATCAGGTGTCTTAAGTGGATTATCCAACAAAATCTTTACAATTAAATTAGATAGAACAGAAGAAGAATTATTGGTAAAATTATCTTCATGAAAAACTCTGCGACTTCCCAATATCAACATTGGTTAAATCATCCAAAAATGCCAGCCAATTTTAAGGCACAACTAATGGCACTAAAGCCTGAACAAATCGATGATGCATTTTTTAAAGATATTGAATTTGGTACCGCAGGTATGCGTGGGATTATGGGTCTTGGTACGAATCGAATCAATGAATTTACCATTAAAAAAGTCACAGTAGCCTATGGCTTATTACTAAGGCGACTTTATCCTGAATCGCTACAAAGGGGTGTTGTTATTGCCCACGATAATCGCCGGAATGCAAACACCTATACCGCTTTAACTTCTCAAATTCTTAATGAGATGGGAATTCATACTTATGTTTTTTCTGAACTCGTCCCGACTCCATTATTATCTTTTGCAGTGAGACATTTACATTGTTTAGGTGGCATCATGCTTACAGCCTCACATAATCCTAAAGAATATAATGGTTATAAAGTCTATGATGACAATGGTTGTCAACTGGTCCCTCATAAAATTGACGCTCTTATTGAAATTCTTTCAACTTTACCCGAACCGCTTGAAATGGTGACACCTTCATTTGAACCCAAGGGTTCCATCAAAACTGTTTCTAAAGACCTTGAATCAACTTATGTCAATTTGATAAAGTCATTACAACTTCAACCCAATTTGTCAAAACGTGACTTTAAAATCATTTTTTCGCCACAACATGGTGCAAGCTATCGAATTCTTCCTTCGCTATTTCGCTCATTAGGATATGATCTATTTGTCGTTCCTGAACAAAGTCAACCCGATCCAGATTTTTCAGGTACCTTATCCCCCAATCCAGAAGAAAAAATAGCATATGATAAAGCAATTCAATACGCACAAACATATAAAGCTCCACTAGTTATGGTGGCGGATCCTGATGCAGACCGTGTTGGTTTGGCTTATCGAGATAATAATGGCCATTATCAATTGCTGGATGGAAATCAATCGGCTGCTTTACTAATTGAATACTTACTGTCTCAAAGACTAAAGCAACAAAAACTTCCATCCAATGGTGTCATTTATGACACGATTGTGACATCCCCTCTTGGGCGAAAGATTGCCCAACACTACAAAGTTAAAACGGAGACTTTTTTAACTGGTTTTAAATTTATTGGTGATCGAATTGATTTTTATCAACATCATGCAGGTCCCCAATTCATCTTTGGTTATGAAGAATCTTATGGTTGTTTAATCGGGGATTTTGTTAGAGATAAGGATGCCATTCAAGCCCTCATTCTTTATGCAGAAATGACCCTTTATCATGCATTAAACGGTATGGACTTAGGTCAAGCATTAGATCGCATTTATCAAAGTTATGGTTATCACATTGATAAGCAATTTTCCTTGAGTTTAACGGGTAATGAAGGTGAAAAATTCCTTTATCAATTGATGAATAAAATCCGCCAAACCCCCTTTAAACCATTTCAACAATTTAAAGTTGTTCTATTTGAAGATTATTTATCACAAATTGCCAAAGATGATAAGGGTCATTTATCCCCCATCGCTTTACCTCAAGCCAATGTGATTAAACTAAATTTTAATGACGGCTCAAGTATTGTCGTCCGCCCAAGTGGTACAGAACCCAAATGTAAATTTTATTTTTTAATTAACGGGAAAAATTCCTTTGAAGTTCAAACCAAACTTCAGGAATATTTAACAACTTTTTCCAAGCTTTATTTAAGTGAAGATAAACGTTTGAAATAACGATCTAATTCATCAATAATGCCATCATGGTGATGATCTTTTTTGGTGATAAACTTACCATACTTTTTAATATGTGAATCTGCATTTTTCATCACATAACTCACAGAGGCAAATTGTAACATTTCCCGATCATTTTCAGCATCTCCAAAACTTATAAAGTATTTTCGAGGAATGCGATAATACTTCAATAATGTAAGTAAGGCAGAACCCTTCGATATATGGCGATAGTATATTTCACAAAATTCAGAAGATCCCCAAAAACGTACGGTTAAACCAGGATGTTTTCTAACGGCGTTTATCACCTGTTGGTCGAGTTTTTTTCCTCTTTTTTTAACTTTAATAATCATCGTCATGGGATTTTCATGTAAGGTATGCTCAAGTGGTCCATAAATAATATTCATATTGTCATGCCAAAAAAAAGATGCAAGATTTTTTTCTTCTTTTAACAGCCAAATGTTAACGTTGGTTTCACACATCACATTATCGAGATGATCGACACCAATGTCTAAATAAATTTGTTTCACTACTTCTTTTGGGAAGGCAAAACTTGATGACTCAAATTTAGAATCCGTGGGATTGGTGACATACGCACCGTTGTAGCATACCATTGGGGTATTTAATCCGAGTTGTTCATAATACTTAATGAATGAACGATATGGACGGCCCGTAGCTAAAACAATAACGTGTTGATTTTTAATACGTTTTAAATACGTGAGCGTTCTCTTTGAAATTTTTTTGTCTTTATTGAGAAGCGTTCCATCTAAATCTAATGCTATTAAATGGCGGGGAATCACGATAAACCAATTGCTTTCTTTACACGTTGCAAGGTGGCGTTTGCAACAACTTGAGCGCGTTTTGCTCCTTGATTTAGGACCTCTTTAACAAGCCCTGAAACCATCATTTCTTGATATCGTTTTTGCAACGAACCTATCTTTTCAACGACTATATCAGCAACCCTTGATTTAAAAGCTCCATATGTCATTCCTTGAACACTTGTTACCGTCGCATCCATGGATTGGTCCGTTAATGAAGCAAGAATACTAAGCAAATTACTAATTCCGGGTTTTTCTTTTTCATCAAAACGAATAACCGTTTCCGAATCTGTAACTGCCGACATAATTTTCTTTCGGATACTTGATAAGTCTTCTTTTAACTCAATATTACCTTTGGGATCAGATTTTGACATCTTTTTAGTAGGGTCCGATAGCGACATAATACGTGCACCAGTTTTGCCAATTTGCGCTTTTGGCAAGACGAGGGTTTCACCAAAGCGATGGTTAAATCTTTGCACTAAATCACGGGTTAATTCTAAATGTTGAACTTGATCTTCCCCAACTGGGACAACTTCGGCATCATAAAGCAAAATATCACTTGCCATTAAAACAGGATAAGCAAATAAACCCAATCCAATAGCGGAATCTTTCATTTGCAGGGATTTTTCCTTAAATTGCGTCATCCGAGATAACTCTCCCATGTAAACAAAGTTTTGTAAAATCGCATTTAATTCCGCATGAGCAGAAACTTGGGATTGTAAAAAAATCGTACTTAAATTTGGGTCTAATCCAGCTGCTAAATAAAATGCAGCAAGATCAATAGTATTTTCTTTTAAAGTTTTTGGCTCTATTGGTAGAGTTAACGCATGCAAATCTGCGATAAATAAAAAAGTTTGGTATTGAGATTGGAAACTTGGAAAGCGTTTGAGTGCACCAATATAATTCCCTAATGTAAGGCCACCGGTCGGTTTGATACCGCTAATCATTCTTGCCATGGTAAAGTGTTTTATCTCTTTTCAAATCATTTTAGCAAATCCTTTGTTAAGTTTCGATAAACATTAGGTAATTAGTACCCAAAGGGGTATACTAACATTAGGTAAAAATGGTTAGAATTTATACTTCTCCGAGCTGTTCAAGCTGCCGGAAAGTTAAAAAGTGGTTTGAATTAGAAGGAATTCCATTTGAGGAACGCAATATCTTTTCTGCAACTTTAAATGAATCTGAATTGAAAGAAATGCTAGAAAAATCAGAAAACGGTACTGAAGATATTATCTCCACTCGAAGTAAAGTAATTAAGGAACAAAATTTAGATGTGGAAAATATGTCAATTTCACAATTAGTCTTATTCATTCGTGAAAATCCCTCGGTCCTTAAAAGGCCAATTATGGTTGACGATCGCCGAATTCAGGTTGGTTATAATGAAGAAGAAATCAGAACTTTTATTCCTGTGTCGAAAAGGCAATCTTCTTTTAAAGAAAAAGCAATGAATCCTTTAAAAAAAAAGACCGTTGATGTTGATGCCAATGAAAAATAATCAAAATTTATTTTAATGTTTTTATCGCACGGGCATATTTTGATATATGATTTGCTTTATACTCGATGTTAGCTTTTTCACACAATAACTTTAGTGTTTCAGCAGCATTCTTTAAAGATGATTCTTCACTTTCGATTTCAAAATCAACGAGGCCGTGATATTGATTTTTATCTAGACAAACATGGCGACCTTCAAATCTCGTTTCATAACGATCTGTTGTTAAAAAAGTAATAATTTTTAATGTTTTGGTATCAAATCCAAACATTTCTAAAAAATCCTGAATCAATCCTGCTGGAAAGATTGATTTGTTCTGGAGAGCTAAATATGCGTCTCGGGTAATTTGCTGATTCTTTTCAAGGGTTCCTTCTGCCATGGGGGACTTTAACGTTAGCGTGTAAGTTTGACCTAGTTCTCGAATTCTAAGGGCAAATCCATAGCTTCTTAATGAACCTTTTTGATCATCAACATAATAATTGGTTTGAACGACCTTCAATTTTTCATCAATCTGAAGTAAAGACTTTAGTTTGTTAAATTCCTTTTCATTCACGAGTATTTTTGCTTCGATTTCAATATTTGTTGACATAAAAGTTCCTCATTTAATGATGTATTCTTTTATATGATAAAATAAAAATCATCAATATACCAAAACAATATGAAATATACATTAATGATTAGAGAAGATGATCAGTCTAAAATGCTAGCCAAGAAGTTGGAAATCAAACTTAATTTTGCTGGGCATATACAAGACTCTCAAAAACCAGAAATTGTTATATTTATTGGTGGAGATGGTTCTTTTTTAAGATCGATTCAAACTTATTTATCAATCTTAGATCAAGTGATTTTTGTTGGTGTTCATACAGGCACTCTCGGTTTTTTTTGTGAATTTTACCCCGAGCAACTAGATTTGCTTGTAAAAGCGATACCTCAAATGCGTCGTCAAAGTGCTTCATATCCATTGGTAGAATTATCACTTATTGGTAAAAAGACCACCACTTACTTCGCTGTCAATGAAGTAAGAGTTGAAAACCCCTTTCATACATTTGTTACCGATGTACTCATTGACGATCAATACTTACAAACCTTTAGAGGCACGGGTTTGATTGTTGCAAGTACCTTAGGTAGTAGTGCATACAATAAAAGTTTAGGGGGAGCTTTGGTTGATGTTTCAATCCCAACTTTACAATTAACAGAAATGGCAACAATTCAAAATAATGCCTATCGGTCTCTTGGAAGTTCTCTGGTGTTAGATGCCAATCGTGTTCTCACGTTTAAAGGTGATTTCAAAAAAGCCATTTTTGGCTATGATTATTTATTGGTCAATCCAGAAGAAAACGTAGAAAAGGTTAAAGTTAAAACCAGTAAAAAGACTTTTCGACTGTATCACCAACAGCAACATCCCTATTTTGATACCTTAAAGAAAACGTTTGTCAAAAATATTTAAGAAGGTAATATTCTATTCATAATGACAGGAATAATCATCGGATTACGTTGAGTTTTGATGAAAAGATATTTGCCAACAACTTCTTTGATTGTATTCTTTAATTCTGAAAATGAAACGCGATTTTTCATCAACAATTTTAATCTTTCTTCAAGCTTAAACTCAGCATTTTTTAACATATCATTCGCTGATTGAAAAACGAATCCAAGCGCATGGATGGTTGGTTTAATCAATAATTGATTATTTTTTGCATCGATGACAACCGAGACTGAAACAACACCATCATCAGCAAGAATTTTTCTATCTCTGATTACTGCAGTTGATAGACCATTGATGTCTTTACCATCAATATAAACTGCATCTGCAGGAATTTGTCCTCCACGAGATACTTGATGGTTTTTTAGGATTAAGATATCGCCATTTCGGCAAATAAATGAATTTTGTTTTGCAATACCAAGGGTTTCAGCAATTTCTGTGTGGAGTTTTAGCATTCGATATTCACCATGCATTGGCATAAAAAAGCGAGGTTTAAAAAGTTTTAACATTAAACGTAATTCTTGTCTAGCCGGATGGCCGGAAGAGTGAACATTAAATAAAATTGAATTAGTTAAAACATTGGCCCCTGCTCTGGTTAATTGATTCACGACTCGATTGATGCTTAGACCGTTTCCCGGAATAGGACTAGAGGAAAAAACGACCGTATCACCAGGAACAATTTTCACTTGGCGATGATCCCCTTTCGCAATCCGAGATAGTGCTGCCATCGGTTCACCTTGGGAACCAGTGCAAATGATGACCGTTTCTTCCAATCGAAGACTGCGAATATCATCAGATGCCACAATCGATGAATCGGGTATGCGAATATAACCAAGTTGCCTAGACATACTAACTGCATTTTCCATCGAGCGCCCAATAATCACTAATTTCTTTTTGTGACTAACGGCTGCTTCAACAATTTGCTGAATCCGTGAAATATTACTTGAAAAGGTAGAGACAATTAATCGCCCACTTGCATTTTCGAAAATATCATTGATAGCTGAAATTACACTACGTTCAGAAGGGGTATAACCTTCAATTTCAGCATTCGTAGAGTCCGAGAGTAATAGGTCAACACCCTCAGTTCCGAGCTTTGCGATTTTACCAAGGTTAATTTCCGCACCAACTGGGGTTAAATCAATCTTAAAGTCACCTGTTGTTACAACTCTACCTTCAGGTGTATCCACACATATTCCAAAGCAGTCAGGAATAGAATGCGTCATGCTAAAAAAAGAAATTTTAAACTCATTAATATTGAGAATGGTATCCTCATCGTATTCAACAATTTTGACCGGTTCTTTAATCCTTTGATCTTGAAGTTTATGTCTAATAAATGCAGCGGCAAGACGGGGCGCATAAATCACTGGAACAAAGACGTGTTGTACTAAAAAAGGAATGCCACCAATATGATCTTCATGACCATGGGTAACAATTAAGGCTCTAAATTTTCTTTGATTATTTTTAATATGAGAATAATCTGGGATAACATAATCAACACCAGGTAAATCTTCTTCAGGGAACCTTACCCCTGCATCGATAAGAATGAGTGTTTTTTCAGATTCTACTCCATAAGTATTTTTACCAACTTCTCCTAGACCTCCGAGAGCAAAAACATTGACGCCTTCTTGACCAGCACTAAACGCCATAAAAAACTCCTTTGATGAACATAATTAATCTATGCATCGTCTTAATTGATTAAATTATAATCAATGAAAATGTAATTGTAAAGGGATTATTGTTACAAGAGAATCGCGTTTGATTTTTCTAAGAATGGATCCTTTTTATCTAGGTGGTCATAAAACAAAATCCCATTTAAATGATCGATTTCGTGTTGCAAGACAATTGCATCGAATCCTTCTGCTTGAATTAGAATTTCTTTATTCTGGATAAAATCAAACGCCTTCACTGTGATTTTATTGGCTCGGTAAACATATCCAGGATGTTCTGATGGTACCGACAAACAACCTTCACCCGAATTCAAGGCAATTTGTTTAACTGATTGTGTGATGATGACCGGATTGACCAGCATATATTCTGTTTTCACTTCACCACGTTGGTAACTTATCGCCGTTAAACGTTTGCTGATGCCAACCTGGGGTGCTGCTAAACCAATCCCTTCTCGAATCGAATGTTTCTCGGCATAGCTTTTGTCTTGAGACTGATGAACATACTTTAAAAGTGCTTTCAGCAATTTGGCGTCTTCTTCAGATAGAGGTAAGGCAACTGGTATTGCTCTTTTTCTTAAAATTGGGTGAGGATCTTGAATCACTTTTAGACTTTTCATAGTTTTCACTTTACCATAATTTTTGATGATTCGTCATCGATTTAATTGTGTTAAAGTAAAGTTATGAGTTATGCAGAACTGATTACTTTAGCAAGGGAATTAAAGGAAGCTCTAGAAAATAATGAACATGTTGTTTTGCTTAACCAACTTGATCAACAACTTAATCAAAATCAAACTTTACTTACCCTAAGCGAAAGCTATCAAAGGGCTCAGATTAATTATCAAGCCATGTGGGAAAGTTATGGTGATGAAAGTCCGCATTTACTAAGGGCAAGAGCAGAACTTCACCAAGTTAAAATCCAAGTTGATTCTCATCCGCTGGTTCGAGATTACTTAAAAACTTATGGTCAAGTAAGAGAAATTTATCAATCGATTCAACAAAAAATATTCACCCCTTTTAAATCTCATCCTCCAGGTTGTTAATGATGTTAAGGATTATTGCTGGAAAATTCCGTTCAAGAAAACTTTTACAACCTTCTTTAAAGATTACTCGGCCTACCAAAGACCGAGTAAGAGAGGCTATTTTTTCTGCAATTGGTCCTAAAATCATCGATGCTGTTGCCCTTGATTTATTTGCCGGTTCAGGCGCTTTTGGTTTTGAGGCTTTATCACGAGGCGCAAGATTTGTTTATATAAATGATCATAACCCTGATGCTATCAAAATTATTGAAGCGAATAAGTTCGATTTAAAGATTGAAGAGACCAAAATCTCACAATTAGATGCATTACAATTTATTCAATATGCAGTCAAAAATAAAATTCAATTTGATATTGTTTTCTTAGATCCTCCTTATGCATATTCAGAACTTCAAATTCTCTTTAAAGAATTAATCAATCATAATTTATTGTTGAATGGTTCCATCATTGTTTACGAGAATGAATCTGAGAATCATTACTTTAAAGAAGACAAATTCGCTGTAAAGTCTTATAATTACGGTAGAACTTATGTTCATATAGCTAGGAAAGAAAAATGAAAATTGCCATTTATCCTGGAAGTTTTGATCCGATCACCAATGGTCACCTTGATATATTGAATCGGGCTTTAAAAATTTTTGATCAAGTCATTTTGCTTTTAGCAGTTAATCCAAATAAAAATAGTTCTTTCACCCTAGAAGATAGAAAATCAATGCTTAAAGAAATTGCAAAACAGTATGGTTCACAAAGAGTGATCGTGGATAGTACGGACGGATTGACCATTCGTTATGCCCAATCTAAATCTGCTATTGCTTTAGTGAGAGGTTTAAGAACTGTTCCTGATTTTGAGTACGAACATGATATTTTCTCAGGTAATCAACTGATTGATGCCAATATTGAAATGGTGTTTTTTATGGCTAAACAACCCCATCAAATTATTTCCTCAAGTTTGATTAAGCAGCTATATTTAAATCAAGTCGATATTACATCACTGGTTCCGCATTCCATCTTGCCTTATTTTAAAAAGTTAAAAACTAACGTAAAGCAATAAAGGAAATGTGGCGCCCTGTTTTTTGATCCCGATCAAATGAAAAATAATCTTTTGAATTTGAGTAAGTGTCTAAGTTACTTACATGGATTGACCGAGGTGAAAGACCCGCATCTACTAACTGTAAATAATTTAATAAGGGAATATCTAAGAAGTAACGATCGCCAATTTTTTTGATGATTTCTTTAAATTTTGAATTTTTCCGCATCAATTCATCAGTCTTTTCTTTTGAAATAGGATGATGGGCAAAATCTAAAGAAGGTCCCAAATAAGCGATTAAATCCAAGGGGTTTATCTTCATTTCAGTCTTAAGTTGATTGATTGCTTTTTTAGTTATTTCTTCTAGACTTCCTGGTGTGCCGGCATGGATGATTGCAATCAAATCGTCTGCTTTATGACTAATGAAAACAGGAACACAATCAGCATGGAAAATACCCAACATAATGTTTTTTTCTGTTGTGTAAAGTGCATCTGCTTCAATGCCATCATTAAATTGGTGATTGCCTTTTCCTGAGTCGTGCTTAAATACACGCTTTAGAACTGTACTATGAGATTGATAGGTTAAAATCATTTGAGATCTTGGAATATTAACCATTTTAGAAAAAATATCACGATTTTTTTCAACTTTTTTGACATCGTCTCCTGTGTGAAATGCTAAATTCAAAGACTCATATTCACCTGTGGAATACCCACCATGTCTTGTAGTTGTACCAGCGATAAGGTTTGGTTTTTGAATGGCGTACCAGAATTGATTTTTCATCCATAGTCATTATACAAAAAAACGTTTCCCTAAGGAAACGCTTTAAAGATGATAGAGAAATTAATTAAATTAATTTAACGCAAACTGATTACGATGCATCCAAGCGTCAGATAGAGTTACCGCTTTGTCGTATAAGTTGGCACCTGGAATGGAAATGAGTAATTCAGAAATACCCAACTCAGGGCTGTTATCTGATAGATCAAACATAATCGCAGTTGGAGTAGAAATGGCATTTTTTTCGCCACTTTCTAGAGATTCGATTTGCGTTTCGTTAAGCTGACCATTCACTTTATATGCTGAGTTTCTTGCCACTTCCGCTGTTCTTTCTAAAAAATCTGTGTTTCTTAAAAGAAAACGTTCAAAAGGTGTTGTTGTTTCATCTTCAGGGAAATCATAACTTTCATCAATAAAAATGGTGTAAAACTTAAAGGTTCCAAATTGCTCTTTAGTGACTGGAGAAATGGAGTCTAATTCTTGGGTACCATAATAACGGGAAGTGTTATCAAGGATTTCTTTGAATCCTGGCTGAGCATCTTTGCAAAATTGGCAATCTTTTTGAACAAAAACCAGCATAAACTTTTCACCAAATTGATCTGAATTTTCCATCATTGCATCAATTAGCTCTTGCGCTTCTGAATTTTCTTCACCCTCTAATTTTTTTTGATAATTACGATAATAGCTTTCGGGACTATTAATACTTTCTGCAATGCCGTTGACCCACTCAGTTATGGTTGGAATTGAGAAAATAATCGCAAAGATTGTCCCAACAATTAACAAAGGTTGAATCCAGGCTGTTTCCTTAATCCAGTTCCACAGGCCTCCGAATATCTTTCCGAAAAACATACCAATTGGTTTCATTTGATAACCTCCAGTTAATCACGAATAGCACGTTAATCTTATCAAATAGTTTGATTATCTTCAATAAAAATTACTTCTAAACCAATAATCTTTAAAATAGGGTATAATTTCTTCGGTTTAAAGGTGGCTCAAAATGAATTACATCTGGCAAAAAATCCAAACAAGCTTAAACTCTAACCCCAAACTAAAGAATATTCTAGAAAATATCGGGATATTTATCGTCTCATGCATCTCTTCTCTATTGGCGGCGTATGTATTCCGTTCGTTCATCGTCCCCGCAGGTAATCCCTTACCTACTCCCTTAATCACCGGAGGGGTATCGGGTGTTTCACAAACATTCAATCGACTTTTTGATTTATTGAACCTTTTTAATCAAATCGACAACCGTACTATGCAGGCGATTCTTTACTTTATTTTTAATATTCCTATTTTTATTCTTGCATTTACTAAAATTGGAAAAAGATTTGCAATTTTTTCATTTATAAACGTTATAACAACTTCAATTTTTATTGAAATAATTCCTCATGATTGGACGCAACTCGTCACGATTGCAGATGATTTACTTTCCAGGGCGATTATTGCTGGATTTATTCAAGGAATCGCAAGTTCTTTGGCTTATTTGATGGATATATCAAGTGGAGGTATGGACGTTATCACGGTCTATTTTGCAAATGTGAAATCCACCTCAGTCGGTAAGTATGCTTTCACCTTTAATGTAACGATTTATTTCTTTTTTACCATTTTGTATCTTTTGAACACAGATTCATCAACCGGTGCATTAAATGCGGTTATTTTCTCGGTAATTTATTCATTTACAACCTCGAGAGTGGTCGATGCAATCAATATCCGAAATAAGAAAACACAGTTGCAAATTATTACCTCTAGAACAGATTTGCCGAAAATTTTAATGGAAAAATTCTTTCATGGTTGCACGGTTGTTCAGGCTAAAGGTGGCTACACAAATTCAGTAAAATATATCGTTTTTATGGTGGTTTCAAGTAGAGAAGTACCAGATGTGGTTCGTCACATACGGCAAGTCGATCCAGAATCTTTTATAGATGAATCTCCTTCTCATCAAGTTTATGGGAAATTCTTTATCAAACCGATTAAGTAGTTATTGATAACTATCTAAAACTTCCTGCAATAAAGTTGGTCGATCTGTCATGATGCCATCGACACCTTTTTCAATCAATTCACGCATGGTCACTTCATCATTAATGGTCCAGTAATGGACGGCAATATTGTGCATGTGGGCGGTATTAATCAATAAATTTGTCGTCAATGAAAGACCCAACTGCTCAGTTGGAAGTTGAAATGCAGCGACTGGTTCGGAATAAAATACACTTGTTAATGTACTTTGCATGATGAAAAAAGTTAGCACCCCATTAAATTCAGGTGAAAACATTAGCTGTTTATGAGTTGTTGATTTTAAACGATTTAATTCTTTGTAGACTTCTTGATGAAAACTAGCAAGAATTATTCTTTGATATGTTTGAAATTCTTCATTTAAAGAATCCATTATTTCAATCACTTTTGCCAAAGCATTTAATCCTATTTCACCGGTTTGCTTAATTTCAATATTGATTAGATTATTAGGAAATTGAATAATTAATTCTTCTAAAGTTGTAACAAGAAATTTTGTTGGATGCCTGGGTTCAATTCCTTCGGGGTAAGTGACATCGAGAGGTGAAACTTCTTGACCTAAATAATTTGTGTATTTAATAAATGTATTTGATGTGTTATAGCCATTCGCTCCAGAAATTGGATTATTATAGCCAAAATCCACTTCATCATCAACAAGGTCTGAGTAATTGGTTTCTATAATATCCGCATTTGTCAAATTGGTTTTTTGATCTAAAGATCGATCATGAGATAAGATGATGAAACCATCTTTAGTTAAATTTACATCAGTTTCAAGCATAGCAGATGGATTAAGACTAAAGGCATGAAAATAAGCTTCTAAAGTGTTATCAGGAAATTCTTGGTTTCCTCCGCCATGAGCGATTAGTAAAGGTAGTTCATCTTTGGCAACCCTTAAAGGGTTAAGACCAATATAATTCTGAGGTCTTGGAAAGACGGTTATGAGTCCAAATACTATTAAAATGCTCAGAAAGAATTGTCGTTTTTTAATTTTTTTCATAGATTTTTCCTGGCGGAGAAAGAGGGATTTGAACCCTCGCGAGACTTGCGCCTCCTATCAGTTTTCGAAACTGACCCCTTCAGCCACTTGGGTATTTCTCCGTGAAAAAAATTATACACGATTTCAATGCTCTTTTCATTGAACTCTTAACTCAAAAAAGATTGTTAGGTTTTCAAGAGAAAGGTATAATTTACTAGATGAAATTCAAGTTTTTAAATTTGTTGACAATAGTTGAAAATCCAACACTAATTGTTTTTGTTTCCATATTTTTAATCGTTACTTTTATTACCATTATTTCTTTTTTGATTTACTTTGGTCAAAATCAAAAGAAACATCAGTTAGCTATCCAACAAAGAATACATCATTACTTAGTTTACAGAATTAATTTAAAACTTGATGTGGTTTATGAATTTGATCCGAAACATCCAGGAAAAGAAAAAGTGATGCAGTTAAGTCAATTTTTAAAGAAATTTTCTGCTACAGAATCAGAGAAAATCTATAAATGGTGGGAAAAACTTTTAACTTCTAAATTAGATACAAGTTGGATTTTGACTTCCAAAACAATTAGAAAAAAGAACTACCGTCAATTAATTTTTGAAGTTGTAAAAATTGATGAAACTAAACAAACCATTCACCTTCATCAATATGGTTTAAAATACTTAAAACCCAATCCTAAAAAAGCGATTCTTAGATCGATGGTTATTAGTTCCCAACAGGCGCTAGATGTAATCAAAAAATTACCCGGAAAAAACGGTGCCCTTGTATCTATTTTTATGATGTTTCCACGTTCTGGATTGGATGAACAATTTAAGTATTTTTATTTGTCACAAATTAAGGAAAAACTGATTCCCTATTTATCACCTACTACGTTATTAATTGATTCTGCAAATGATATTTTAGTTTTAGTGACTAAGGCTGCTGAAACCTATGAATATATGCAGACTGCACAAGGACTTTACCAGGTTATCTCACAATATGTTGAACTTAATGCTCTTGAATCATTAATTAAATTTAATATGGCAATCATTGAACATAAGCATTTTCCAAATGATTTCCGAAATTTAATGCGAAAAAGTCGCGAGCTCAATCAACTAATGATTAAAAGAAAATTAACCATTCTCCCTTATGAAATTAATCAACCGATTGTTCAGGCACTGCAAACGAATGAATCCATGTTTGCAGAGGACTTATATCGGCAACTTAAATTTTCATTAAATTTCCGCCCCCTTATTTATCAAGAAGATATGACGGTTTTTGGTCATCAAGTGATGATTCAGCCTCAAATTTTAACATCGCTTACTACGCTAGAATTACTCCAGGATGCCAACGAATTATTGACTTATACGAAAGACTTTTATCGTCGTTACCTTTATTTGATTGGTCAAGTTGTTTTACCATCGCTTGATCAAATGATTTTAGTACCGTTTTCCTTGGTGATAAAACCCATTGAATTCTTAAATGACATCAAAAATTTAACCAATGCAAAAAACCTGGTTATATTACTAGATGAATCAGAAATTAAAGAATTAGCTCCCACTGAAGTTTCCTTAAAAGCATGGGCAGAACCATTTCATCGCTTTGGTATTAAGTTTGCTTTGTCAATTGATGATGTAAATTCTAATCTAACGGATGAAGTCTATCAATATTTTGATTTTTATTTTTTAAATTACAAAAGAATTGTGAATGTAGAAAATACCCAAAAGACTTCGATTCAATTAAAACTCATTTTTCAAACGTTCAATAAGTTCAACAAACCTTTTATTCTCGTGGATCTATTATCGGAGGCGAGTCTAGAATTACTACCTCTAAAGCATGTTAAAATCATGGGTGCCGATTGGTTGATGGGTTACCAGACCAGTCCAGATCAGCCCAGTAAACGCATGTTGAATAAGGTAAAGTCGTTAATAAATAAACAGGAGCAATATTATGGAAAAACAAATTAAAAATGAAGCCATCACTTCTAGAGATAAAGATTTTGCACAATGGTATACGGATGTTTGTAAAAAAGCCGAATTAATGGATTATTCATCCATAAAAGGTTTTATCATTTATCGTCCTTACGGCTATGCGATTTGGGAACAAATTCAAAAATATCTTGATCAAAAATTTAAAGACACTGGTCATGAAAATGTCTACATGCCAATGGTTATACCTCAAAGTTTATTTAACAAAGAAAAAGAACACGTTGAAGGATTTGCTCCGGAAACCTTAATCGCCACTTTAGGTGGAAAAGAAAAATTAGAAGATCCTCTCATTATTCGCCCAACTTCAGAGGTGTTATTTTGTGAGCATTATGCAAAAATAATCAATTCTTATCGAGATTTACCCAAAAAATACAATCAATGGTGTTCTGTTGTCAGATGGGAAAAAACTACCAGACCTTTTTTAAGAGGTGCAGAATTTCTTTGGCAAGAAGGCCATACCGTTCATGAAACAGAACAAGAAGCACGATTCGAAACCTTACAAATGTTAAAAATTTACCAAACTCTCGGTGAAGAATTGCTTGCGATTCCTTTTCTAACTGGACGGAAGACTGAAAAAGAAAAATTTGCTGGTGCAAAAGAAACGTACGCGGTTGAAGCGCTTATGCATGATGGTAAGTCTTTGCAATCAGGAACGAGTCATTACTTTGGGACTGGTTTTGCAGAGGCCTTTGGTATCCAATTTCAAAATCGGCAAAATCAATTACAACCCGTCCATCAAACTTCCTGGGGCGTATCGACTCGATTAATTGGTAGTTTAATCATGGTACACGGTGATGATAACGGCTTAATTTTGCCTCCCCGAGTCGCCCCGATTCAAGTCATTATCGTGCCAATTATGCCTCAAAAACCAGGTGTTTTATCTCAATCAAAAGCACTATTCGAAATGCTCAAACAAGCTGGTATTAGAGTTATGTTAGATGAATCTGATAATTCTCCAGGGTGGAAATATGCTGAAGCGGAAATGAAGGGAATTCCTTTAAGAATTGAACTCGGACCTCGTGATTTAGAACAACAACAAGTGGTAATGGTTAAACGAAATGATAAATCAAAGAAAACGATTAAATTTTCCGATCTTGTACAAGAATCCAAATTGACATTAGAACTCATTCAAAAGGAACTATTACAGCATGCTAGACAACACCTTGCGAATAATATTCGCGAAGCAAATTCACTTGAAGAAATGATCTCAATTCTCAATCAGTTTGGTGGATATGTAAAAGTTTCTGTGAATGACTCTGAAGAAGTAGAAAAAATCGTTAAAGAAAAAGCACAGGCAACTGCCCGTGTCATTCCTTTTGATCAAATTGGTTTGAAGCCAGTATGTGCGATCACTCGAAAGCCTGCAAAACGTATTGTTTATTTTGCTCGAGCTTATTAATTAACCTTGAAAAATCGTAAAAAACTATGCTACTATGGGTAGCGTTGGAGTAGTACCCAAGAGGCTGAAGGGGACGGTTTGCTAAACCGTTAGATCGGGGAAACCTGGTGCGAGGGTTCAAATCCCTCC
>JACCDP011315336.1_pt1 | contig 22953 bp, 26 predicted proteins | sample 7445841 | NCBI WGS metagenome assembly JACCDP01 (sample SAMN15323441, study PRJNA562643) | freshwater metagenome | isolation source: river surface water | place: USA:Blue River Watershed | collected 2017-08-17
TGATTATGATAATACAGCTAATGGTATTTCTGTTCAAGTAAACGACTCAAGCAGTTCTGTATTTATTGGTTATAATGCTCCTTTTGGTTCTGGTATATCTTATAATAAGATGGCAGCAGGTGCTTCAAATTTCTTTGCTACTTTCTTAGGGGCAAATGTATCTGGTGGTAATTCAATAATGCAAAACTATTTTACAGGAACTAATGATATAACACTTACTTCAAATAATGCTTTTATTAAAATAGATGGAGTTGCTAATAGAACCAATATTACAACTGATGCAATAGAGTTTAATGGAGCAGGTTTAGAGTCCCCATCTTCTGGACCAACATCTGGCAAGCATTTAGTTATTACATTAAATGGGGTACAATATAAAATAGAACTTAAAGAACCTTAATTTTAAACAATAAAACACAATACACACAATGAAAAAAGTAACATTAAATGAAGAACAATTAAAAGCTTTAGACGCTTTCTTACAAGAGATGCCAATGAAATATGGTGCTCCAATTGTAAACTTCTTAAACGAGGTTATTAAATCTCAAGAAGCGGAAGTAGTAGAAGCTGAGTAATTATAAGGGAGATTAAGTTCTCCCTTTTTAAAACTTAGACTTATGAAAAAACTAATAAACTTTATCGGTGGTTTCTTTTTAGATAAACCAGATGCTCCTTCAATGAAGCGCTTAATCGCTTTGTTCTTAGGTATCCTTTTAGGTGTAACCCTATATCATAATAGCTTTAGCGAGGCTCATGTAGCTCCTTCTGAGGCTTTAGTATATTCAGTAACTTTATTGATTGCTGCCCTATTGGGTTTGAAAGTAGTTGAAAAAGCTATTGACGGATATTTTGGAAAGAAAAACGGAACAAATGACTCAAGCGAAGAAACCAGCAACTAAAAGAACAACAACAAAGAAGGTAACAGATGCAGCGTCAGGCGCAGTTAAGTTACCTGTTAGTTTTAACCAGTTTAGAAAGTACCCAATTGCAGCGGTAGCTTTCCTTTGTGTATTTGGTATTATCTATGTATACAAAGATATGAAAGCTGGTTCAAGCAAAGGAATAGACAACTGTATTGAAGATAACCGTACGCTTCAAAAGACAGTAGATAAGAAAGACTCAATCATTTATAATATCATAGCTCAACAAGCCATTATCAATGCAACCAAATAAAGCAGGATTAGTAATTATTCTAACTATACTTGGGTTAATATTTATAATGTTAACCTCTATTGTAGCACAGAAAGCTATTAGACCTCACCCTATTAAGGGTTGGCACAATATGAATATCGACTCTATGGTTAGCGTAACCGTAAAGAAGAATAGTCAATTTATTGAAAAACGTGTAGGTGAATTGAAACATGCAGAGAAAGCTTGTGATAGCTTTAAAGAAGTAGTAACTGAATTGAAACAAGAAAATAAGAAGCTAAATGAAAAAGTTAACGGTACTGATGATGATGCTATTGGTGAGCCATTTGAGCTTAAGCCAATCGTATCCAAAGACAAAGATAATTAATGGGGATACTGTAGTGCTTTTATTAAAAAGCCAAGCAGATGATATTAACACTAAATTTTATAACTACAATGAAAAAATTAATATTCAAAAAAATCAAATCGATAGTCTTTTCTTATTTATCAAAACTTCAGAGTCTGATAAAATAGATAGTTTAAAAGAGCAATTAAGTATAGCTATTACTGCTAATAATCAATTGTTTGGATATAACGAAGGATTAAGAAAGGCATTTGATGATATGAGTAATTCATTGGATAGTGCTTTAATGAGACGAGCAAGATATATAAAACGTAAATACATATTTGACAATTATTAATTATGCCATTTAAATCAGAATCACAACGCAAGTGGATGTATGCCAATGACCCTAAAATGGCTGCACACTGGGAAAAAGAAACTCCAAAAGGTAAATCTTTACCTAACAAAGTAAAGACCAAAGTCCAATCTAAAATGGCTAAGAAAAGGATGTAAAAACGTATTATATCGTTATAATATATTTTTATGCCAATAGATTTTAAGAAGTTAAATTTCAAGTTTAACCCTTATGCTGGTTATCAACAATCAGCTGAACCTCAATTAAATCAAAAGCAAATGGCTTTGCAAAGATTAGCTCAAGCTAATATGCAAAAAGAAGTTGCTAATAGAGAGGCGTACAACCAAGCTAATACAGGAAATATACCATACGAAGAATGGATTAAATTGCAATCATCTCCTAGAAAGGATATGATGTCTGCTACTAAACCAACTTCTAAAGCAGATAAGTTATTAGAAATATTAAAAAATCCAGTAACAGCTGCTCAATATGCTATTAATAAGCAACCAATTCCTAATAATCTAAGTGGCAATAGAAATATATTTGATTACGCTACAGACGTATTAAATCCTGCTTTTTATGGTAAAGCAATAGCAAATACAGCTAGCAATGTTGTCAACCCAGAAGCGTACAAAGATTTAGCTAAAACAGCATTATATGGTGCTACAGCATTAACAGGTGATGAAGCAAGTGATTTAGAAGCTCCTGCATTAAATACATTTGGAAGAGCAATGGATGCAGCTATTGCATTACCAGCATTAAAAGGTTTAAGAAACATGTTCCCTAAAGCAGGAACTAATTTATTTGAACAACCAGGCATACCTCAGGGTTGGAAAGTAGAACCTAACTTTGAACCAACACAAGGTCAATTGCCAACAAGAAAACCATTAGAATTAAAAGCAGGAGAAACTAATTTGGAAGTTGCGGCTGAGCCTAAACAAATAGCAGAACCTGTATTAAATGAACCTACTGCTCCTCAAGCAAGTCGTGAAGAAATGATAGCTTCAGTTAGAAGAATGGCTGGTCAAACAGGTTATAACCCTGCTCATGTTAATTCATTGACAGACCAAGAGTTATCTGCTTTAGCTTCTGTTGCAAATGATGAAACAGCATTTATGGAAGCTATGTCAAGTAATGTAGTTAATCCTGGTCATCCTATGCATTATGATGCAGAATATTTAGATAATTGGTTAATTAATGGTGCTCATCCAGAAGATTTATATGGTCCTGTAGAAAGTTCAAGTGTAACTCCACAAGGTCAATATGCTTCTGAAGAAGAATTAAATAGTTTATTAAATGAAGGAGATTTAAGACCTGCTGGTTACCAAGAATCAGGAATTGAATTACCTGATAACTTTGATACTCACAGAAGCCAAGTTATTAATAATTTATTAAACACACCAGGGTTAGATGAAACAGATATAGAAACTATTAGAAGTTTAGATGATGATGAACTTTTTTTCAATCATGGATTATTAAACCCTAATGAGCATGCTCAATTGTTTGGAGGTCAACCTGAGGCAGATATACAAGTACCAAGTGTTTATGGGATGGGGGGTGTTATGACTCGAGGTATGACAATAACCAACCCTCGTTATAGAACAAATATTATAAATGAACTTTCTTCTCAAACAGCAGATAGTGATGAAATAGACCAATTAAGAAGATTAAGTGATGAAGATTTATTAGATATATATGCTGGTATTCATCCAGAAAGTTTTGATGATTTATATAGAAATGGTGAAATAACAGGTGGTAATTATACTCCACCAGAAGTAACTCCTAGTAGACCACAAGCAGTTCCTAATGTGGCAGCATCTGAACCGCAAGTTGGCGAACAAAATTCAAATTTAAATGAAGAAGAAAGAGCTTTCTTAAGGCATTATTATGATAATAATTATCGTGGGGCAAATCAATCTCCATCAGATAATGAGTTAATTGATTTTTATAATGGTGAGGCATATAGACCAAGCCAATTCTTTCCTATTAATGAATCAAATAATCCAGGTGATAATTACCCTTTTATAGATAATGTTATTAGAAAATCTGGTAGTCAAGGATTTTATAAATTTAGAGACCCTAAGGTAAAAGAAGATATTATAGCTGGTGTAAAAAAAGAAATACCTGGAATTGATGTGTCGTCATTAGAAAATGCAAAAGATGCAAATGAATTTGCAGTTGCACTTGAAAATTTAACAAATAAAGATGAATTAAGAAAATTAACTTCTAAATACGCAAGCAGTAATTTTTTACCAAATAATTTAAGATATAATCAGTTAAATTTACCAAGATTTGCAGCAAACGAAGAGTCACCTAGAAGTGTTGAAGATTTAAAACCGACAGAAAATGGTTATATTTTAAATAATGGGTTAAAATTTAATAAAATTTCTGATAATATATATGAAGCTAAGCTTGGAGATAAATCATATGGATTAGTAGATAAATTTTTTAATCAAATTAATGAAGAAGGTCATATATTAAATCGAAACAGTACAGGTATATTAGATAAAATTTCAGAAGGTTTATATTTACGAGAAGAACCAATATATGACAAAATTTATGCAGAAGATAGCTATGGTGGTGGAGATATGTCTATGAGAAAGATGAATTTAGATGAATATGCAGATGAAAGTTATCAAGGCGACCCTACATGGAAGTTTTATATGAATATGCCTGAGTCATTAAGAGCAGGTAAGTCTATGGCTGCATTAGAAAAACTTATTAAAAAAGGCGAATTTGTTGGTCAACCATATGATGATTCATATAGTATGAATAGTTATTTTGCTAATTTAGCTCGTGGTAAAAATCCTAGTAAATGGGAACCAGTTCAAAAAGGATATATTGAGACCAATACAATGGCTAGGAATAATATTGAAGAATTAGCTGAACAAGGAATTTTAGCAGGTAATTCATACTATAGTAATAATGGTGTATTAAAAAATATAAAAAAACAATTTGATAATAAATTAAATACAGCTCTTCAAAATCAAAAAATAGATGAAAATCAAAAAAGAATATTATTAAATTCTGCTTCAAAAGTAAATACATTAATAAACGATTTGGAATCTATAGGACCTAGACCTGCTATGAAAAAAGATGCAAATAGGTTATTTAATGATTTTAAAAAAGAAATAAAAACTCATGCACCTGAATTATTAAAACAACTTGGTATAACTTCATCAAGAAGTTATTCATCATTAGCTAGATTAGGTGCAGAAAATGCTGCTAAAGTAATAGATGATAAAATTAAAAAACAATTACCAAATGCAAATATTGGACCAGTAAAAGTTGTTGATTATGGAGGTGGAGATTTTAAATTAAAACTACCCAATATCCATTATAAAAAATTATTTAGTATATTAGGCGCAGGAGCATTTATAGAAGCGTTTGGTCAAGATACTTATGATGATATGATGAGTGGTAAATTCGATAAACCAAATGTAAGTAGTTCAACATTAAAAAAACTTAAAAAATAATGGCAACAACAAAAACTAAATCCAAAGTAAACCAAGCAGGTAACTATACTAAACCTTCTATGAGAAAGTCTTTGTTTGAAAAAATTAAAGCAGGAAGTAAAGGTGGTAACCCTGGTCAATGGTCTGCTCGTAAAGCACAAATGCTTGCTAAAGAATACAAAGCTAAAGGAGGAGGGTATAAGTAATGGCTATTGCAAAATCACAGAAGTCTTTAAAAGATTGGACAGAACAAAAGTGGATGACATCTGGAACCTATGCTAATAAAAAGAAAGGTTCATCTAAAGAAGTAAAGTCACAAGGCAAGAAAAGATATTTACCAGAAAAAGCTTGGTCTTCTTTAAGTAAAGGAGAAAAAGCAGCAACTAATAAAGCTAAAGCAGCAGGTACTAAAAAGGGAAAACAATTTGTTTCTCAACCCAAATCAATAAAAGAAAAAACTAAAAAATATAGATAAGATGATAAACAAAGGAAAAGAAAAGTTTTCAGGTTATAACAAACCTAAAAGAACACCAAACCACCCAAAGAAAAGCCATGCTGTATTAGCAAAAGAAGGCAGTAAAGTAAAGCTTATTCGTTTTGGGCAACAAGGTGTTAGTGGTGCTGGTAAAGCTCCCAAGACAGCTTCTGAAAAAGCAAGAAGAGCATCTTTTAAAGCACGCCATGCTAAAAATATTAACAAAGGTAAAATGAGTGCTGCTTATTGGGCAAATAAAGTTAAATGGTAAAATATGACAACTATCCACGAGTTTCAATCTACAATATGGGTTGAAACTCCTCATGGTGAAGGTGTTGCAATATTATTAATAGACTATGGGATACATCAAAATACAATATGGGTTGTGGCAAATAAGAACGATGGAAGAGTTCGTCATTATGACTCAAATGATATTAAATTTAGTGCAAACCATACAATAAATATGAACGATGGCAAAACAAATCGCTAACTCAAACAAAGTAAATTTTGGTGCAAGAAAAAAAGGTTGCAGTCAAAAGTCTTACAACAAACACACACCAAAGCCAAAAAAATATAGAGGTCAAGGTAGATAATTAGTATATTTGCGTATATTTGCGTAACAAACACACACAACAATGATTAAACAACCTATAGGGTCAACTGTATTTGTGACCCTACCTAACGCGCTTCAAGAAAAAATTACAACAGAATCAGGTGTTGAGTTCTTTATTGATGGTTCTTACAATCATGAAGAATGGTCAACAGTTAATGCATTTATCCATTCAAAAGGTGGTAGATGTAATATTCCAATAGAAAAAGGAGACGAGGTAATAATCCACTATTTAGTTACATCCGAGTATATAACCCAAGGTGATGTTAGAATATACCAAAGAGTTAAACAGTATGAAGGTGAAGTAGTATGGGAAGCAGATGAAGATATGATATTGGCTAAAAAAGTTGATGGTATATGGACAGGATTAGGCAGATGGGTTGTATTAGAAGATATCCAAGAAAATACTACTCAGTCATCTTTGATTATTATACCTGATATGGTAAAAGAAAAGAAAAAACGTGGTTGTGGAAAGTTTTTAGGTGGTGATTTAGAAGTACCTCAAGGTGCTACTGCTTTTTTTGATGAAAGATATAGAGCGTATTATAGATTTCCAGATGGTAAAGAAAGAATAATTTTAAATAAAGAATTAATATTTGGTTATGAGCAGATATAAAAAAGAGCAAATATCCAAAATGGTTATAGACCCTAATACTACAGATATGATTGCTACATATCCAAGGTTAAAAGAAATATTACCAAAAGGAAGCTTTGTAAAAGATGTAAATAAGCAAATACAATACATGGCTTGGGTTTATGATTATAATTCTCCTGCTGTAAAAGAGTTTAGTGATATAACTCGTAGAAAAGAATGGGCTAAAGCAACAGTAGGTTTAACAGAAAAACCAAACTTTGAGTTAATGTTAAACTTTGTTAGCACGGTTATTAATAGTAGGGTATGGACTCTTATATGCTCATTAGAAGCAACATTTGAAGAATATGCTGAAAGAGTAAATAAAAGAATTGAGGACCAAGATAGTGGAAAGGAGTTAGATGTTTTAAAAGCTGTAGAGATTAAAAATAAACTTATTAATCAAATGGACGATATGATTAATAAGATAGAAGCATTATATAATAAGCTGTTTGCAGGAGACCAAGATGCTGTAGATGAATTTGATGAGGCTAAGAAATTTAGACCTGAATATATAGCGGCTCAAATGAAAAACAAATGATAAAAGACTTAGGCGGCAAAAAAGTAGACGTACAAGGTTTAATATGTAATCTTCCAAAAGAAGGGTATGTATATAACCCTTTTACTGGTGACTACCAAGATATTGGAGTTGCTCGTCGCCATATGAAATACGACAATTGTTTTTGGGAAATAGATAAGCGTTGGGAAAAGTACCCAATATGGGAAAAAGAAGAAGCTGAAAAGCAAAAACAAGACCCAAGATATGTCCACCCAGATTTAAAAGAATTTAAAGAATATTGCTGGATACGCAGGATAGGTGGTCATTGGTTTATGAATAACAATAAACCTACTTATATAACAGGAACTCATTGGTTTTACCTTTCTTGTTATCACCTTGATATTGGGTTGCCTAAATACAGAGATGTAGATAGAGAGTTTTTTTATTCATGGGAATACTCAGTACAAGACCCTAATTGCTTTGGGTTAGTAGAAACAACTAAACGTCGTAGTGGTAAAACATATAGAGCAGGTTGTATTGCATTAGAGCAGTCAACTCGTTCAGAAAACTTTTGGGCAGGTATTCAATCCAAAACAGATGATGATGCTAAATCAGTATTCAGAAAAGCTATTGTTAATCCTTATAGAAAATTACCTTCTTTCTTCAAGCCTATATCAGATATGCCTAATACAGGTAAAATACCTGCTACAGGGCTTAAATTTCAAAGCGGAAAAGTAGATATAGATGGCGAAGAGTTAATGTCAGGAATAGATTTTAAATCGTCAACAGAGGGTGCTTATGATGGACAAAAACTTGGTTTTTACATTGGTGATGAGGCAGGTAAAACAATGATGGTTGATATCAACAGAAGATGGAATGTTGTTAAGTATTGTTTAATGGACGATGAAGGGCGTATTATAGGAAAGGCGCTCCATACATCTACGGTAGAGGAAATGGAAGCTGGTGGTAAAGCATACTTTGAAATGTGGCAAGGCTCTGACCAAACTACTAAAGAAGGAAGAAGAACTCCAACAGGTATGTATAAGTTCTTTACTCCTGCTCAAAAAACACGTCATATAGATAAGTTTGGGTTTGCTAATGAAAAGTTAGCATTACAAGATATATTAGAAGAAAGGGAAGCATTGCGTAATGACCCAAGGGCATTATCATCTGCTAAAAGAAAAGAACCATTAGATGAAAAAGAAGCATTTCAAACAGATGCTTCTAAATGTGTATTTAACCCTATTATACTTAATGATAGGTATGATTTATTAAAATGGACAAAACCTAAGATATTAAGAGGTAACTTCCAATGGGAAGATATGAAGAAAGACTCTAATGTCACCTTTGTAGAAAACCCTAATGGTAGGTTTCAAGTATTAGAATTTCCTGACTTTTCTAATAATGTAGAAAGAAAAGGGGATTATGTATACGCTCGCAACAAACATATGTATTGTGCAGGAATTGACCCTTATGACCATGTTAATGTAACTAAAGAGCACCAATCAAGAATGTCTAATGGTTCATTATGTATTATAAAAAAAGGTAATCCTATTAAGCCTACTGCATATGACGGAGCTCCTGTTTGTTTGTATTTAGCCAGACCAACTCCAGAAATATTTTATGAAGATTGCCTTATGGCATTAACTTACTTTGGTTGTCAAGCACTAATAGAGACGCAAAAACCAGGTATCTTACATTATTTTGAGTCAAGAGGTTATAAAGATTTATGCTTTACTCCTCCTGGTAAAGACAAACCAGGTATTGCAGCAACGCTTACAAATAACGTATATATAGCAGAATTGACTGACCAATATATATCTACAAAGATTGATAATGTGTGGTTTGTAGAGCTTATAGATGATTGGTTAAGATTTAGCCCAAATGATACAACTGAGTTTGACGCTGCTATGGCTATGGGTTATGCATTAATGATGACATATAACCCACAATACAATCCAAAACAAAAAGAAACCAAACAAGTCCCAATAGAAGATTACCTTAGCTTTATGAAAGGTAAACGGACAGGGGGCATATTTGGTAAGTATTCTTAACGTATTATATTCAATATAAACAAACTAAATTGCTGAGATGGCAGAAATAGTATCAAGTGTAGGGGTAAACTTCCCTGATGAAAATATCGACCCAAAGTTAAAGACGGAAAAGCCTTTTTTATTGCAATATGCGCGTGCTGCGTATTCTGCTTATGGAGATACTCCTTTTGGTTCAATTGGCTGGAGAAGCCGTGACAAATACGAATGGGTAAAAACCTATGCTCGTGGTCAACAAACAATTGACAGATATAAACGCATACTATTGCCTGACCAAGACCCTACTAATAATACATTAGTGGTAGATTGGTCTGTATTACCTATTGTTCCTAAATTTAGAAGGGTAGCACTTGGTTTGTTAGAAAAAACAGATTATAATATTACAATCAACCCTATTGACCCTTTAGCTGCTAATGAATTGGAAGACCAAATATTAGAGTTAAAAATGAAAACTGAAATGCGTAATGCTTTTCAGCAAGAACAAATGGGTCAACCTAATCCTATAATGCCTCCACAAGCTATGCAAGCAGAAGGAGAACCTGATGATTTAGATGGTATTGAAATATTTGAAATAGGATTACGTCATAAAACTGCTATGGAAGCAGAGCAAGCAGTTGAATTAACATTTACTCAAAACGATTATAATGGTCAAAGAAGACAAGAGCTTCAAGATTTATTTGACTATGGTGTAGCAGCATTTAAAGATTATAGAGATGGTGATTTAGTAGGTTTTAGAAGAGTTGACCCAAGAAGGTTAATTATAAGCTATTGTACTTATCCTGATTTTAGAGATTTAAGATATGTGGGTGAAATTATGGAAGTTCCAGTAGCTCAACTTATTCAAATGTCTGATGGTGAATTAACAGAAGATGATATTAAGTTAGTTTACAAATTGGCTTCTACAAATCAATTTAGACCTTCTATGCCTGTAGGTAATGCTTACTATGGTAGCTATTCTGACTTTTGGAACAGAGGTAAAGTAGAAGTATTAGATTTAGAAATTTTGTCTACAGATGAATTAGTTAGAGAAGAAAGAATTGACAGACGTGGTAACATGATTTTTGGCAAAGCAGGGTTTGATGATTATAATAATAAAAAAGACAAATACAAAAGAAAACAAATACAAGGTGTTTACCGAGTAAAATGGGTTATAGGAACAGATATATGTTTTGATTATGGTAAACAATATGATATTAAACGCGACCCTATTAACATGGCGCGTGCTAAATCAAGTTATAACATTAGTGCAGTTGACTTTTATGATATGAAAACATTTAGTCGTATGGAAGCAATTATCCCATACGCTGATGCAATCCAATTAGCATATTATAGATTACAGCATGAATTAAATACATCTGTACCTAAGGGTTTTAATATTAACCTAGCGGCATTAGAAGAAGTTAGTTTATCTGGTGGTGGTCAAGCAATGAAACCTTCCGATATTATTGATTTGTATTTACAAAGAGGTGTATTGGTTAGCCGTTCTGTATCTTTTGATGGAAGACCAGTTCCTCCTGCTATACAAGAATTACAAGGTGGAACAGGTGGTGCTATTGCAGAGTATTGGAATTTAATTAACCAAAATCTTGACATGATACGTCAAACACTTGGGTTAAATGAATTGACAGATGCTTCATCTCCAAACCCTAAGTTATTGACAACGGTTGCTAATTTAGCAGCATCAGGAACTAACAATGCATTAAGTGATATTAATTATTCTGATAGATATTTAGCGCAAGCATTATCTGAGTCTATTGTAATTAGAGTACAAGATATAATTAAAAGTGGTGGAGGAGAAGCTTTTGCTGAGTCATTAGGTAAAGGAACAGTACAAATGCTTAAAATTTCTCCAGATATTACTAAATACACATATGGTGTAGATATTGTGGATAAACCTACTGCAGAAGAAAAAGCTAAATTAGATGAATTAGTTAAAGTCGCTTTACAACAAGGTCAAATAGATATTAGTGACGTAGTTCGTTTAAATAACATTAAAAATATAAAACAAGGTGAAATGTTCCTTGCTTACAAAGTACGCAAGAACATGGAGAAAAAACAACAAGAGGCTATGCAACAACAGCAAATGAATGGACAGATACAACAGCAATCTGCCCAAGTTGCTGAGCAAGCTAAACAACAAACGCTTCAAATGGAATACACAATGAAGTCTGAGTTGGAAAAAGTAAAAGCTGAAATGGAAGCTCGTTTAATTGAATTGCGTGGTCAATTTGATTTAGAAAGAGAAAGAATTGCAGCAAGTGGAAGGGTTGAGTCATCTTATGTACAAGCTGTAGAAAGACAAGATAGCAATGTTAGAGATAACAAAGCTAAATTAATTAAAGAAGATAAACAAGATGGTGTAGCACAAATAGATATCAAAGCTAACTTAGAGTCAAGAGTAGCTCCAGAAACTACAGGAGGGAAAGAACTAACACCTACTGTTCAGCCATTTGATTTTTCTGAACCTTCTATGCCTGAGCAAAACCCTATGGCTAAAGAAAAACCACAAATGGGAATGGAAGAAGCAATGGGTAGTCAAATGCCTCAAGAAGGTATGATGCCTGAAGGACAGCCTCAAGAAGAAGCAATGGAAATGCCTCAAGAAGAAATGGAAGAAGGAAATCCTCAGCAGGCACAAGATGCACAAATATTACAAATGTTAGGTGTACAATAAACTAACGTATTATATTATCAACAACAACTAAACACATATGTCAGAAACACAACAAGTTGTAGAGCAAGCTCCAATTGAGCAGCAAGCACAGCAAGTTCAAGAACAACAAGTTCAAGCAACTGCAACGCAAGAAATGCCTCAAGAGCAACCTCAACAAGTACAACAACAAGAAGAAACAGGTTGGAAAATCTCTTCTTTTAATTCTGATAGAGACATCTACAGAAATAATACAGAAGGATTTAACCTACAAGAGTCTGAAGAGCCTCAAGCACAAGAGCAAGTTCAACAGCAAGCTGAAGAACAAGTTCAACAAACTCAAACCCAAGAGCAGCCAATGCCTAATGGGTTAAAAGAAAAGTTAATGGAAGCTCGTCAAGCTAAATTAGCAGAACAGCAAGAAATTGACCCTTTTGAGAAGCTTGGAGTAAAAGATGACCCATACTTTCAAAAGCTTTACGAAGCTTACAAGAATGATGCGTTAGAAGACTTTTTGGTTGCAACCCATACTAATTACGATGAAATCGCTGATGCTGATTTAATTCGTATGCAAGTAGAAAATCAATATCCTACTCTTCAACCTGATGAGAAAGAGTTGATTTTTAAAATGAAATTAGAAAGAGAGTTTAACATAACAGATTTAGAAGATTCTGATAATCGCGCTGGTCAGTTGTTAATGAGACTTGAAGCACAAAAAATCCGAGATGGGTTAAAGCAAGAACAAGCTCAGTATCAAGTAAAGCCAAGAGTGAATGATGAATTTGAACAGTACAAATCTCAAATGGAAGCTCAACAGTTACAAGTTCAGCAGCAATTAGCACAATTTCAAAATTATTTGGTTTCAACGCCACAATACAAGAATTTCGAGACGAATAGAATTGTAGAATTTGGCGAAGGTGAAAACAAAATAAAATATGAAGTAAATGCTAAACCTGAAGATTTTGTAAATGACTCGGTAAACCAAGATAACTTTTTTGCAAAGTTTATTAATCAAGATGGCGCACTTGATATAGACAAATGGCAAAAAGTTTGGGCTTATGCAAATGACCCAGCAACGGTTGAAAGGGCAATCTTTAATGCAGGCAAAAGTCGTGGCGAAAAAGGATTGTATGATGAGCTACATAATTCAAAAGTGGAGAATATGCAAAACACTCCACAAAGAAGTTCAGGGTTTGTAATTAAATCTATTGATGGTAGACGCTTTGGATAATATAAAATAAATTATAAACTTTTTAAATAAATAAAAAATGGCAATTAATTCTGCAGGAAATGCTTGGAACGGTAAACAGTTTACTGGTTCTATTGCAAATACAGACAAACCTTATGTCTCTAGCAACCGCCCTGGTGGTGTTAACAATGGCACTAATACTGCCTCTTTAATTCAATCTACATCACTTTTAGACCAACGTGATATCTACAAACAATTAGTAGATTTACAAGATGACGCTGAGTGGTTAGACTTTATGTGGATGGCAGGTAAAAAAGAAGCTACTTCTGTACCTACATACTACTCTTTCTTCAATGATAAATTATACAAACCTATCACTATTACTACAGGTTTTTCTGCAGCAACTAGTGGTACGCTTGTAACTGACCAAGACTCTTATGCATTCGTGGTTGTTGGAGATTTAATTCGTGTTCCTTTAACTACTGGTTCTGCTGTAGTTCGTGTAACAAGTAAAAACACTTCTGGTGGATTTAACTTAGTTGTTGCATCTGTAACTAACACTTCTATCACTGTTACTGCTGGTACTGGTTCTGCATTCTCTAACGCTCAAGTTGAGGGTTCAGTTGCTCCTACTGCACGTCGTTGGTTGGTTGGTAAATTAGGTAACCAAACTCAAATTTTCCGTAATTCATTAGTAATTACTGACGTACAAAATATGTCAAAAGTAGAATTAGAGTTTAATGGTAAACCTTACATCTTACCTTATGAAATGATCCAAGGTTTACAAAAACACCGTGGTGACATTTCATTAGCAATGTGGTTAGGTGAAGTTTCTGCTACAACTTTCGCAGGTGCAGCTGGTTCTTCTTATTCTGACCTTGCAGGTACTTACAACTACCAAACTACTCGTGGTATGGATAGCTACATTGAAACTTATGGTATCAATGGTACTTCTACTGGATATGTTGATGGTATTTTCACTTTACCTGACTTAACTTCTATTGAAGCTCAGTTAATTGCTAACCGTGCTCCATTTGAATATATGATGGCTGGTTCTACTGCTGCAGTAGCAACTGTATCTGACTTCTTGAAAAACTTACCAAGCTCTGGCGTTGTACAAACTGGTAGTGCTGCTCAAGGTGGTTTATATTCTGGTCGTTTAAGCGTTGATGGTCGCGAAGTAGACTTAGAAGTTGAAAAATTCAAGCATGCTGGTTTTACTTTCAACTTGAAAGCGTTTAAAGTATTGTCTAACAATGAAGTTATGGCATACACTAACTCTACAGTTCAAAAATCAATTTACTTCTTACCAATGGGTAAAGTAAAAACTGTAGGTGGTGGAATGGTAGATTACTTCCGTTACAGATACTTGCCTCAACCAACTCCTGGACAAGGTTCTTCTGAAACTGCAGAAATCATGACAGGTGGATTAGCTCCTACTCCTACAAACCAAGAGATGAATTTAACAACTACTTGGACTTCAAACATGGGATTAGAAGTATTTGCTCCTAGCAAATTTGCTAAAATCCAAGTTAATAACGCATAGTACAATCATAATAATGGGGGTAGAAATACCCCCTTTATTATATTATTTTTAACAACAAAAACACACACAAACAATGGCATTTAGAAAAATTGGAAACTATAATAATTTAAGTAGTTCCGTATTCCCAAAATTACCTCCAAGAGGGACTGTAGTTACATACAGATTTTTACAAACATTTGAAGACCCATATGCTGAAACTGACGAACCAATATATAAAGCGGTAGTTCAATTACCTTCTTTATCTATTTGTTTTGACCCAGAAAAAAATGATTGGGTTGATGTAGGTTTAGTTGGTTCTGTTGAAATGGACGGCACTCCAACATCTGCAAGAATTAGAAGAGTATGGCAAAGACCACATGAAAACGGTGGGTTAATGTCATTAACTATTGGAAAATCTGAAGATGATGAATTGTATCAATATTTAGAAGTAGCATCATTTAATTTATCTAACCCAAATAGAGATGAAAATGTTATGCCTATTATTGAAAAAATTGATTTTGAAGCTGAAGCAAGAGAAGCTCGTAATGAAATCAAAGCTAAATTAGAAGCTGTTAAAAAAGCATCTTCAATTGAAACTAAAGATTTACCACGTTATGCGGCTGTATTAGGATTTGATATTAATGAAACTGAAGAAGAGTTAAGATTTAATATTGAAAATTTTGCTCACGAAGACCCATTTGATTTTTTAGATAGAATGGAAGATAAAGGTTTTGAAATTGACTCTTATATTGCATTAGCGTTAGATAAAAAAATTGTTTTCATTTCATATGATGACAGCAAATTAAAATGGTCTGACACTAAAGGAGAAATAGTTAAAACTCCAGATACTGAAATTGACTCAGTAATTAGTGCATATACAAATTATGTTTTAAATAGTAAAGTAGGTAAAGATATCCACGAAGAGTTAGTTCGTATGGTTAACAACGAGCAGCCTGCAAAGAAACCTGCACCTAAGAAATAGTTGTTGTGTTGTGTAAATCCTATAGCCCTCTTTTTAGGGGGCGATTAGGTATCACCAACTTAATATGTTAAAGCCTCCTTTTAGGGGGCTTTTAACGTATTATATTAGCATAATTAGATAGAATGTTTGATAAATTAAAAGGTCTTGTTCCTCAGACCCTTATAGATGATATGGTTTCTCATGAAATCAATACGCCATTAAGAGCAGCGCATTTCTTAGCACAAGCAGCTCATGAGTCTGGTGGCTTTAAATTTAAATCAGAAAACTTAAACTATAGCAAAGAGTCTTTGTTAAAAGTTTTTCCTAAATACTTTACAGCAGCATCTGCTGAAGGATACCATAGACAACCAGAGAAGATTGCTTCAAGGGTTTATGCTAATCGTATGGGTAATGGTGATGAAGCAAGTAAAGATGGTTGGAAATATAAAGGTCGTGGTTATATTCAATTAACAGGGAAAGACAATTATAAAGCATTTAGTGAATGGGCTAAAGAACCAACTATATTGAGTAACCCTGACCAAGTAGCTGACGATAAATATGCAGGGTTAAGTGCTATATGGTTTTGGAATAAAAATGGGTTGAGTAAAATTGCTGATACTGATAACTTGCGTGATGATAAAACATTAATTAAAATTACATCAAGAGTTAATGGTGGTACTCACGGACTTGCAGATAGATTGGAAAGATTTAATGACTATAAAAAAATTTTACTCTAATGGAAGTATCTACTAATGACTCTTCATCTAACCATTATTGGTTATTAGCAAGCTTGTTTTTAAATGTAGCTGCTAACTTAGATAGAACTAATGTAACATTTATATTAGGTGTTATTGTTTCAGTACTTGCTATAATTAACTATGTTATTCAAATTAAGAAAAACCTTAAACGTAAAAAATAAACAATGGGTACTAAAGCTATTTATCTATTCTTATTGGGTGCTATTATTAGCGTGTTTTATTCCTGTAGCCCTGTTAAGAGAGTGCTTAGCAATCCCAAATATTATGCCGAAGTTAAGAAGCAAGTTATCCTTAATGGAGAATGCGTTAATGACACAATTACGGAAGAAGTACTTAAAGATACAATAATCTATAAGGATACAGTTATCCACGATAGCTTTAAAGTTGATATGCCTATGGAATGTCATTTAGACACCATAGTAAACGATTTTAGCGTGTATTTAGAGAATGGGAACCTTTGGGTTAAATGGTTAGGTCAAGTGCCTACAAGAACCATTAATAAGCAAACAACTCATGTTGTGGTAGATAGAGCTAAAGAAGCAATACTAATTGACTCTTGTGCAAACCAGGCAAGAAAAGTATATGAGTTAGAAAATGAGTCAAAAAGAAAAGGTTCTATTATATTTAAACTATATATTGGCTTGGCTGCTATCCTGTTATTTATGTTAAGAAAGCCTATAATGAGGCTGACTGGGATAGTATAAAAAACGTATTATATGATAAATACGTTTAAATGCAAAACGGTCAAGACTTATACAATTTCATAAACTTTATTGCCGATAAGAACCGTAGAGGTTATTTGTCTCCAGATGAGGTTGCTCAAGCCCTTTCTTCTGGGCAGGTAGATTTATGGAATTACTATTGGGGATTACCTCAAACTGCATCTGGTATTAAGAATGGTGCACCTAATCCTGATTATGGTTCTTCTCAATTAACATTAGATGCTTTAAGTAACTTTAGAAGAAAAGTAATAAGAACAACAAGTCCTACTGGAGTTATATATCTTTATAATACAGGACACCCATATGTCAACCCTTCTAACCCTGGATATGATATTGTTGATTTAGGTCACTTTATTGGAATGATGAAAGTAGATGCATCTGGTAATATTTATAATATTGACCAATATCTTAATTCTGAAATTGTAGATGTTTTAAAATCAACTCTTTATCCTGTTGATGCACAAAACCAAGTATTTGTGTTTGAAGGAGATGCTATGCAGTTATACCCAAGAACTCAATTACCTTCTCAGTATAAAGCAGAAGTTCAATATATAGCTATGCCACAAGATGTTGTATTTAAGTATACAACCGCTGGTAATAGCTTAACTATTTTACCGCAAGGTCAAATTAAACAAATTAATATTAACTATGGTGGTTCTGGTTATACAGTAGCTCCAACTATTGCAATATCTGCACCAGTTGATGCTGATGGTAATGTCGTACCAAATGGTGTTGCAGCAACTGCTACTTGTGCTATTACAGGTGGAATAATAACATCAGTAACTATTGTTAACCCAGGATATGGGTATAAATATCCTCCTACAATAACATTAACAGGTGGAACTCCAACTAATGCAGCTGTATTACAAGCAATCCCTGCTTTAGACCCTCAATTTGACCCAGTATATTGGGTTGAGTTAATTGCGCGTTCATTACCATATATAGGCGTAAACTTGTCCGCTCAAGAAGTACAAGCATTGGCAGTCCAACAATTACAATCTGTATAATGACAACCAAAAGCCAATTAATAGAAAGAGTAAGAAGAATACTATCTGGTGGTTACCCAAGCAACCGTGATAGAGTTAAAGACGCTGAAATAGAAAAATACTTAGAGTCTGCAATAAACAGATTGCTTAAAATGGAAATGTTTAACATGACTTATACCGTTGATGGTATGAGTATACCTGATGGTGTTATGTTAGCAACGTATGAAAATATTCCTATTGCATCTGGGTTAAACGATACTTGTACTGCAGTTTTACCTGCAACACCTATGTATCTTCCTGAAAGAATGGGTGTATTTAGTGTATATCCTACAAGCTATCCTGAAGCTGAATTTATACCAATACCTTCTGGTCAATATTACATTTTACAGCAAGTAAAAGAAATAAACTCTTTGCTTGGTAGAGTGCCTTATATTTGGGATGGAAGAAAATTAACAATATATAGAAACTTAATTGGAGATGGCATTTTTACAATAGATATTAAATTAGCAGTAGCTGATTTAGCAAATATTGGACCAAACGACCCATTACCTCTTTCTCCTGAATTAGAAGAACAAGCTATTCAAGCGTGTGTACAAATCTTCTTAACAGAACCAAGAACAGTAAGAGATGAGTCTTTAGAAGCATCACCAGAAAATTATATAAATTAATAACAAATGACACCAAACGGAGCTTTTGTATCAATAGATGAAATTGTAAATGCGTGGCTATTTAAGAACGGAAAGACTGTTCATAGCTACGCAAAGGTGTTGGCATTTGCAGCAGAAGCTGTAAGAGAAATGTCATATACATCTATGAACTTGGTACAGCATAAAATACTTATTAGAGATTGCAATGATTGGTGGGACTTACCAAGTGATTACTCTGATTATGTGAGTGCAGGTATTAGAGTAGGTGAATATTGGAGACCAGTTGGCATTCGCACAGGCTTAATGCCTTTCCCTTATACAGATGGTATTGCTCAATATAACCCAAGTGAATTTAGTGAAGTTCCTGGTGATATGAATACAACAGGAGATTGGGTTAACTGGATGGGTCCTGATTGTGACCCTGCTAGTTTTTGGGACGATGATTTTTATTTAGATGATTTCTTTACTCAAGATAGAGTAACGCCTGAATTACCAGAAAACAATGTAAGTAGTTTACCTACATATAATCAGTATTTGCCTTACCAAGGATTTATTCCTTTCTTTTTTTCTGATTTGTATAATGATTGGGGACAAAATAAAGGTAGAGCATTTGGATTTGGAGATGGTAACAGAGTTGACTCTATTAACATTAATGTAGAGAAAGGTATTATTACTTGCCCATGGGCTTTTCCTGGCAAACAATTATACTTGTGTTATGTAGGTATAGGCAATGTTGACTCTATGAGTATGTTACCTAAAAAAGCTCAAGCTGCAGTAGAAGCATACATAAGTTATAAAATGGCTATTACCAAACGTAATGGATTGTCAGAAGGAAGTGTACTTAAGCAATTATATGATAATGAATTAAGATTGTTTAGAGCTAAAAACGATATACTTACTACTACCGATATTAAACGTGCTGTTGGAAGAGCATTTGGTAGAACAAGAGAATAGATATGAATATAAACCAATTAAATGCTATAGTTGACCAAGCAGATAATAACCCAAGAGGACTTGTCAGTTGGATAGGTGCTAGTGGGTTAAAAATGCTACAACAGTCAATCATATCTACTCTTCGTGAGAGAGGTATAGTTACTGTTCCAAATACTACAGCACTACAAGCTCAAACATTTAATAACACACCTGTATGTTATCTTATAGGTGGTGGGTTTTATAGATGGAACGCTACAGGTACTCCTAATGGGACTACAATATTCCCTGCCGCAGATGGTGGTGTATGGGCATCTGAGTCAATGTCAAATGTTGGGAACTTACAAGAAGTAACCAATAATGGTAATACTACTACAAATGATATTATTGCTAAAAAGCTAATAGCTAATGAAGAAGTAATGTCTGATTTATTTAGCATTACAAACTCTGGCTCTTTAGTATTTGACACAGGTATATTTACTACTACAGTTAATGCAGAAACTGCAACAGCTTATAGAAGTATTATAATACCAAATGAAACTGGTACATTAGCTACAAGAGAATGGGTACAAGCTAATCCTCCATCAAGCCCAACATATATTTATACTCAGACAACACCAAGCGCTACTTGGGTTGTTAATCATAATTTAAACTCATACCCTTCTGTAACTTGTGTTGACTCATTAGACTCACAAATTGTAGGGGCATTAGAATATACAAACGTAAACCAATTAATTATAACTTTTAGCTTGCCAGTATTTGGGAGAGCTTTCTTAAACTAAAAACCTATGGCGTACAAATTTCTCACCAACGTCAATATGACGCAGAACCAATTACTAAATGTAGTAATTGACAAACAAGCTACTGCTCCTGCAACTCCTGTAAGCGGTCAGCTTTATTATAACACATCAAGTAACTTGTTGTTTATGTACAATGGTACAACTTGGATTGATATCGCATCAGGCGACATTACCGCAGTTAATGCTGGTACTGGTCTTTCTGGTGGTGGTACATCAGGTTCAGTTACTTTAAACTTCAACCCAGATAATACTACTATTGAGGTTGATGGTAGCAACAATGTAAGAATTAAAGATTTAGGGGTTACTACTGCTAAGTTAAATACTGATGCTGTAACAACTATTAAAATATTAGATAAAAATGTTACCTTTGCTAAGATACAGGATATTCCTACTTTAACGGTAATTGGTAACTTGTCTGGTTCTACTGCTACTCCATCTGCGATTAGTGTAGTTACTGACTTTACTTCTCCTTTAAATACTAATATCCCTACGACTCTTGCAGTTAAAAACTATGTTGATACAACTGTAGGTAGTTTAGGTAACTTAGAAGGTGGATTTAATGCTACAAGCGCAACATTACCTGTTGCTGCTGGTGGTACTAAAAAAGGTGACTATTGGTATGTAACTGTGGCTGGTACACCAAGTGGTGTTTCTCCTTCAGTAACATTAGCAGTTGGTGATGTGTTGATTGCAAATCAAGATAACGCATCTACTACTAACTCAAGCCAATGGGTGTTCTTAGAAACAAACCAACAACAAGCGACTACTACTATTGTAGGTATTACTCGTTATGCAACTGGTGCTGAGACACAAACTCAAACTGAAGGTTCAGCAGCTGTAACTCCATTAGGGTTAGCTTCTTTGACTGCAACTGAAACAAGACAAGGTCTTGCAGAGATTGCTACTCAAGCTGAAACAAATGCTGGGTTAGATGATACAAGAATAGTTACTCCGTTAAAATTAGCTACTTATGTATCTAATGCAACTGGTAGTTATTCTACAAGCGTAGGTAATGGTGCTGCGTTATCATTTACTGTAACACATAACTTAAACTCAAGTTCAGTTATTGTTCAGTTATATGAAAACTCAACTGGTGCTCAAGTGATGACTGATGTTGTAATTACAAGTGCAAACGTAGTTACAGTAAGTTTCACAGCAGCTCCAACAACAAACCAATACCTTGTGGTAGTAAAAAAATAAAATAAATGGCTTATAAATTTTTAAGTACAATATCTGGTATTAGTACCACTTTTACAGGAAATTCGGTGTATTCAAATAGTACACCGAATAGAACTGTTAAGTTAGATGCTATTGGGCTATATCTTAGCAGAACTTCTGATGGTGCATATCCTTCAAGTATAACTGCTGATGGGACTATGTATTACGATACTAGAAATAGTCATATTTTTAGAAATGATGGTACTGCTTCAATGACTATTGTAGATAACACAAGAAATGTTTTAATTGGCACATCTACAGATGCTGGATACAAATTATACGTTAACGGTAGTGGTACATTTTCTGGAGAATTAAGATTAACAGGTAATTTAGCTACAGGTGGAAATAGAAATTATATTCTTGGTAGTAGTGCAGATTTTGAAGTAACTACAAATACAGTTGTTAAGTTTAGAAATTATTATAATAGTAGTGATATATACTTTTTGTTAGATTATTCAAATGGTGGTAGAGCAACATTTAGTGGAGCAAGTGCAACTGGATATAGATTAACTACAAGTGGTTCAGTAACTCCATCATCAGCAGTAGCAAGAGGAGCATACTTTAATAATACATTAGTAGCTGCTGCAAATAATGATGTATTAGTAGGTCTTGATATAACTCCTACATTTACAAATGGAGCGTTTACTGGTGTATCTAATTTTGCATTAAGAGCTAATGGTATTGCACAAGTTAATTCAGGTTTAGGAGCAGTTAGTACATTTGCATTAAGCGTAACTGGTTCAAGTTCAACTTTATTTAGCATAAGAGGTTTTGGAGATGCAAATCTTGCTGCAACTTTATACTTAGGTGGTTATGGTGGCTCTAATTATATTAGCAATGGCACATTAAATATTTTATCAAGTCAAGCTACAGGAAATCAATTTATTAGATTTACTCATAACAATGGTACAAATGCATTAAGAGTTTTATCTAATTCTGTAATAGAATTAAACCCTTCTGCTGGAAATGTATTGGTTGGAACTACTACAGATGCTGGTTATAAATTAGATGTTTTAGGTACAA
>JACCDP011130473.1_pt1 | contig 22951 bp, 21 predicted proteins | sample 7445841 | NCBI WGS metagenome assembly JACCDP01 (sample SAMN15323441, study PRJNA562643) | freshwater metagenome | isolation source: river surface water | place: USA:Blue River Watershed | collected 2017-08-17
GCCACTACAATAAAGTAGAATGGTCTTTTCTTACTACCATGACGCTGTAGTCTCATTTTTACTGCCATTTTAAATAGAAATTTATAGGCGTTAACAAATAGGGTTAATCGGTGCAAAGGTAAGGGAATCAAGCTAATTATACAAGAATACCCAATTTGATTTGGTAAATTTTATACTGAAAATCAATCAGTTACAAAATTTATCTTCTTAATCCAGGCATTCTACCCCCCATTCCAGCCCCAGGCATCTGGCCATTCATCATCTTCATCATCTGTTTCATTTGATCAAATTGTTTGATAAATGCATTGATCTCGTTGATGTTCTTGCCAGCACCTTTGGCAATTCTTGCCTTTCTACTTGGAGATAACAAATCTGGATTTCTTCTCTCTATTAAAGTCATGGATTGTATGATTGCTTCAACACCTTTAAAGGCATCGTCTTTAATATCTACATCTTTCAAACTCTTACCCATTCCAGGAATCATTCCCATCAAATCTTTAAGATTACCCATTTTTTTAATCTGCTGAATTTGGGTTAAGAAATCTTCAAAATCAAATTGATTTTTTCTAATTTTCTTTTCTAATTTTTTAGCTTCTGCTTCATCAAATTGTGCTTGCGCTTTTTCAACCAATGAAGTAATATCACCCATTCCTAAAATACGCTGAGCCATTCTCTCAGGATAAAAAATATCCAAAGTGTCCATCTTCTCTCCACTGCTCATAAACTTGATAGGTTTATTTACAGTGTATTTAATAGATAAAGCAGCACCACCTCTTGTATCACCATCTAACTTTGTTAAAACCACACCGGTGAAATCTAAGCGATCGTTGAAAGCCTTGGCAGTATTGACTGCATCCTGTCCTGTCATAGAATCTACCACAAATAAAATCTCTTGTGGTTGAATGGCGTTTTTAATATTTGCCACTTCATTCATCATCATTTCATCTACTGCTAAACGACCTGCTGTATCTATGATGATTACATTTTTATTATTTTGTTTTGCATGTGCAATGGCATTTTGTGCAATAGACACTGCATCTTTGTTTTCTCTTTCAACAAAAATATCTACCCCAATTTGTTCTGCTAAAACGGCTAATTGATCCATCGCTGCAGGACGATAAATATCAGCAGCAACCAATAAAGGAGATTTTTTTTGTGCCTTTAAATAAGTAGCTAATTTTCCAGAAAAAGTAGTCTTACCAGAACCTTGTAAACCTGCAACTAAAATAATCGTAGGATTTTTTGAAGTATCTAATAAAGCAGCTTCAGAACCCATTAATGCAGTCAATTCATCTTGCACTATTTTCACCATCAACTGGCCGGGACTAATCGCATTGATTACTTTTTCACCAATGGCTTTTTCTTTAATGGTATCGGTAAATTCTTTGGCAATTTTGAAGTTTACATCCGCATCCAACAAGGCTTTGCGAATTTCCTTGATGGTATTCGCAACATTCAATTCATTAATTCTTGCTTGTCCTTTAAGGTGCTTAAAGGCTGATTCTAATTTTTCACTTAGGTTATTAAACATACGAATGGTTTAAGGGAGGCAAATATACGTAAATCTTGATAAAGCAGATAAGGTCTATTTAATTGATTATCAGATAATTAAACAAGTTTTAGGATTAGAAAATTTCCTAATTGGCTATTTATTAACTATTTAGGTCAAAAAATAACTTGTAACCAATCATTTATTTAATATTATTGCACCTAACGAAACCTATTTAAAGAGGTCAATGATTTTATGAGTAAGAAACAATTATTTACACTTGAATTTCCAGTGAGATGTTCTCCATCCATACTTTTTGAATTTTTATCAACTGCATCCGGATTACAAGAATGGTTTGCAGATAAAGTAGATGAATGGGAGAATGTTTACAGTTTTTCATGGAATGGTGGTGTACCGGACAAAGCGGAAATTTTAGATCAAGAAGAAGATAAGTTTATTCGATTCAGATGGTTACATGGAGAAAAGAATGAATATTTTGAATTCAGCATTGAAAAAACGGAAATCTCTAACCAAACCATTTTGGTGATCAAAGATTTTGCAGAAAAAAATGAAATTAAAGACCAAAGCCAACTTTGGGGGTATCAGGTAAAAGATCTATTTCATCGTATAGGTAGCTAGTACTACAAACTTGTTCAAAAAATTAGACATACTAATTCTGAAGGCCTTTATTGGACCTTTTTTAGCAGCACTCACCATTACTACTTTTGTGCTGACCATGCAATTCTTTTGGCTATACATTGATGACTTAGTGGGAAAAGGATTAGATTTTTTAACCATCATGCAATTGGTGGGATTGGTTGCCATCAATACTATTACACTATCTCTTCCATTATCTCTTTTATTTTCATCCATTATGACTTTTGGCAATTTGGGAGAAAGTTTTGAACTAGTAGCTATTAAAGCAGCAGGTATTCCTTTGATTCGTTTTATGCGTCCAGTTTTTTTATTCACTATTTTCTTATCTGGTATAGCATTTTTATTTGCGAATAACATTATTCCTATTGCGCAAATGAAACTCACTAAACTCAAGTATGATATCATCGTTGCCAAGCCTGCAATGGATTTGAAAGAAGGTGTATTTTATGATAAGATCGATGGCTATGTCATTAAATTAGGAAAGAAAGAATCCAATGATAGTGTCATGCACAATATTATCATCTTTGAAAAAAGATATGGCTTACAAGATAATATGACCATGGCCGAATCTGGCATCATGCGTGTTTCACCTGATAAAAAGTTTTTAGAATTTACCATGTTCAATGGTTGGCGTTATCAAGAAAGAGGCCAAAGAGGTAACACGCCAACAGAATTCACTAGATTGTATTTTAAAGAATATAAAAAGGTATTTGATTTAAAATCTTTTCAATTGGGAAAGAATGATGATCAAATTTATGATCCAAAAATGTTAAGTATTCGACAATTACAACATGCATTGGATTCTGTAAAAAACAATGATGTTTATTACTTAAGAAAATCGAAAGCAGAACTGGGTGCTTATTTAAGATTCATGGCGTATAAGGATAGTGCAAAATTATTTGATCGTATTCAAGCGAAACCCATTAAATCAATGGACGATATTATTCCACCACAAGAGAAATCAAGTAATATCGAAAATGTGGGTTATCAGTTTACTTCCATGATAAGTAGTTTAGAGTCCTTATCCATTATTTATAAAGAGAAGCTTCAATCTACTGCATACCATGCCATTGAATGGCATCGTAAATTCACTTTATCCTTCGCATGTATTGTACTGTTTTTAATTGGCGCTCCTTTGGGATCGATCATTAGAAAAGGGGGTTTAGGTACACCAATGGTTTTAGCGGTGGCATTTTTTGTAGTGTTTTTCTTGCTCAATAATTTTGGAGAAAAATTGGCCAAGTCGGGTACTTGGGATCCTTATGCCGGTATGTGGCTTTCCAGCTTCTTATTAATCCCTATTGGTATCTTTCTAACTTATAAAGCCATGAGAGATTCTCAGCTATTTAATCAAGAATTTTACTACCGAACTTTACAACCAATTAAAGTAACTTTGAAGAAGTACTTTAAAAAATAAAACCATGTCTCATTCATCTCAAAATCGTCGCCAGTTTCTGAAAAACACAGGAAAGGCGGGAATCGCTTTGGCTACTGCGCCTATCTTAAGCAGTTGGAATTTTTCTACAACAGCATTTCAACAACAAGCTTTGCCTTATGCATACAATGCACTAGAACCGTTTATTGATGCAATGACCATGGAAATACATTATACCAAGCATGCTGCTACTTATGCAAAAAATTTAGTGGATGCTTGTGCTGCTGAAAAAGTAAATACTGAAACAACTAGTTTGAGAACATTGCTTTCAAGTATTTCAAAATACAGCGCTAAAATGCGCAATAATGCAGGAGGCCATTTTAACCATGAATTTTTCTGGAAAATCATGAAGCCTTCTCCTTCAACAATGCCACAAGAAGAATTGGCCGAAGCGATCAATAAATCATTCGGTTCATATACTGCATTTCAAACAGCATTTGCAGATGCAGCTAAATCAAGATTTGGTAGTGGTTGGGCATGGTTGATTGCTAAAGCGGATGGGCAATTAGCTGTTTGCTCTACTCCCAATCAAGACAATACATTAATGGATATTGCTGAAATCAAAGGAGAACCCATCATTGGATTAGATGTATGGGAACATGCATACTATCTAAAATACCAAAATAAAAGACCGGACTATATCAATAATTGGTGGAACTTGGTCAACTGGGAATTAGCGAATAAACATTTTTTGGAAGCTACTAGCAAATAATTTTTCAAGTGCACTCTGCGAAACAAAATTTAAAAATTCAGTTTTACTTAACCATTTTGAGTGTTGTTTTATTCATACTCAAGTTTGTTGCGTATTTCATGACCCACTCGCTCTCTGTTTTATCAGATGCATTAGAAAGTATTGTAAATGTGTTAGCTGGGCTAATTGGATTGTATAGTTTATATGTTGCAGCAAAACCAAAAGATAAAGAGCACCCATATGGTCATGGCAAGGCCGAATTTATTTCTGCTGCATTTGAAGGAAGTTTAATTATTACTGCTGGATTGATCATTCTATATGAATCCATCGATGCTTTTATTCATCCAACAGAATTACACTCTTTGGATAATGGTATTTTTATTTTATTGACTACAGCCATATTAAATTTAGGGGCCGGTTGGTTTGTAAAAATAAAAGGTAAGAAAAATAAGTCTTTAGCATTGATTTCTAGTGGTCAGCATTTGATCATTGATAGCTTAACCACTTTTGCAGTAGCCCTTGGAGTGGGTATTGTATTGTTTACAAATATCACTGGAATAGACACTGGTATTGCTGTGGCAATGAGCTTTTGGATCATGTACAATGGCTATAAAATTATTCGAGAATCTTTGGCTGGAATTATGGACGAGGCAGATATGGCTTTATTGGAAGCCGTTATTGAAGAATTAAATTTATCTAGAAATAAGCAATGGATAGACTTACATAACCTTAGGGTAATTAAATATGGAACGCATATACATGTAGATTGTCATTTAACTGTTCAATGGTATTTAAATGTGAATGAAGCACACGCTGTAGTGGAACAATTCACCACATTCATTAAAAATAAATTTGGCGATAGTGTCGAGTTCTTTATTCACACAGATGGATGTATGCCATTTAGCTGTCCAATTTGTAGTATTAATGATTGTGAAAAAAGAAAAGCTCCTTTTCAAGAAAAATTAGATTGGACTTTAGAAAATGTTTTATCAGATTTGAAACATCAATTAAAATAATGTAAAATAGCTTTTATGAAAGAATGGTCAGTGTATCAAGAAAATAACAAAGAAAGATTTTTAGAGGAATTATTAGCATTATTAAGAATCCCCAGCGTGAGTGCTAAATCGGAACACAATGGAGATATGTTGGCTTGTGCAAAAGCAGTGGAGCAATCTTTAAAAGACGCAGGTGCTAGTACAACAAAAATTTACGAAACTCCTGGACATCCAATAGTATATGGTGAATTAATCACCCATCCAGAATTCCCAACAGTATTAGTGTATGGACATTATGATGTTCAACCCGCCGAACCATTGGAATTATGGAATAGCGGACCATTTGAACCCACTATCATCGATGGAAAGATTTTTGCGCGCGGTGCTTGTGATGACAAAGGGCAGTTTTATATGCATGTTAAAGCATTGGAAACAATGGTGAAAACCAATTCATTAAAAACCAATATCAAATTCATTATTGAAGGAGAAGAAGAAATTGGTAGTCCTAATTTAGCACATTTCGTAAAAGCGAACCATGCATTGTTAAAAGCAGATGTTATATTAATCAGTGATACAGCCATGATAAGTATGGATACTCCATCTATTGATATTGGCGTAAGAGGATTAAGTTATATAGAAGTAGAAGTAACCGGACCCAATAGAGATTTACATAGTGGTGTATATGGAGGAGCAGTGGCAAATCCCATTACTATTTTATCAAAAATGATTGCATCTTGTCATGATGAAAATAATCAAATCACCATACCAGGATTCTATGATGATATTATTGAATCAACAGATGCCGAAAGAAAAAAAATGGCAGAAGCACCATTTGATTTAAATGAATTTAAAACAGATTTAGGTATTCAAGAAGCATGGGGTGAAAAAGGATATAGTACCAACGAAAGAACCGGTATCAGACCTACATTAGAAGTGAATGGAATATGGGGTGGCTATACTGGCGAAGGCGCTAAAACGGTATTACCTTCCAAAGCATTTGCAAAAATATCTTGCAGATTGGTGCCTAACCAATCCTCTGCAAAGATCACTGAAAAAGTATTGGCTTATTTCAAGCAAATTGCTCCACCATCCGTTATAGTCAATGCATTTGAGCATCATGGTGGAGAACCATATATTACACCGATCCATTCTCATGAATACCAAAGTGCCGCAAAAGCCATTGCAACTACTTTTGGCAAAGAACCTATTCCAGTAAGAGGTGGTGGTAGTATTCCAATTTGTTCTTTGTTTGAACAAGAATTAGGCGTAAAGATTGTATTCATGGGATTTGGATTGGATAGCGATAATTTACATAGCCCTAATGAAAAATATGATATCATTAATTTTTATAAAGGCATTGAGACCATCCCTTATTTTCATCAATATTTTGCTGAGAAAAAATAAAGCGAACAATGGAAGCTTCAGTTACTAAAGTTAGATTAGATAAATATTTGTGGTCGATTAGAGTTTATAAAACCAGATCACAAGCAACTGATGCCATTGACAGAGGTAGAGTGAAATTAAAAGGCGAAAATGTAAAAGCTTCCAGAAATGTTGTTACCGGTGATGTATACGAATGTAAAACAGAGCACAAAGTTTGGACGATCAAAGTAACCCAATTGTTAGATGGAAGATTGGCGTACTCAGAAGCTATCAAATATTATGAAGATTTAACCCCAGTAGAAGAATTAGAAAGAGTTAGAATGGTGGCTGCTAGTTTTCATACAGGCAAAAGATTGAGTAAGATTGGAAGACCCACCAAAAAAGACAGAAGAGATTTAGGAGAGTTTTTGGATTAACAATGTTTATTTTTGAACCATGAGGATAGATATACTTTCGGCAGTACCAGAATTATTAAATAGCCCTTTTGAACATAGTATTATGAAAAGGGCTCAGGAAAGAGGTTTGCTCGATATCAAAGCACATTCTTTAAGAAAATGGGCCATTAACAAACATGGTCAAATTGACGATTACCAATATGGTGGTGGCGCAGGCATGGTGATGATGTGTGAACCTTTAGCCAATGCAATTGATGAATTGCAAACTGCAAATGGTAAATATGATGAAATAATTTTTGTAACACCAGATGGCAAAAGATTTGAACAAAAAGATGCCAATACCCTTTCTTTAAAAAAGAGTATTTTGATTATCTGTGGTCATTACAAAGGCATTGATCAAAGAATTAGAGATGTATATGTTACACAAGAAATTTCTATTGGAGACTATGTATTAAGCGGAGGCGAATTAGCTGCAGCGGTAATCATTGACGCAGTGGGCAGATTGATCCCTGGCGTTTTAAACGATGAGACATCTGCATTAACAGACTCCTTCCAAGACAACCTTTTAGCACCTCCCGTATATTCCAGACCAGCGGAATTTAGAGGCATGGAAGTCCCTGCTGTTTTATTGACTGGTGATCCCAAAAAAGTAGATCTTTGGAGACAGGAACAGGCCCTAGAAAGGACGAAAACCAGAAGACCGGACCTTCTAAAATAGCCACTTATCAATAAATAAGACTAATTAGCATAGATCCATAGTAATTATGGACTAGTTATCTGATATTTGCTATTCAATATTTTCTGCATGCGTAATGTCATCTTAGGCCTCTTATTATGTGTTTTTTGCGTCTTTACTGTAGAGGGCCAGAACATCACCGAGTATCAAAAACATTTTGAATTACATATTACACCCACCAATGCTCCTATTAAAATAGATGGTGTATTAGACGAACCAGTTTGGGCAGCAGCAGGATTGGCAAAAGATTTTCATAAAAAATACCCCAATGACATTGGTGAAGCCCAAAGTAAAACAGAAGTAAGATTTACTTATGATGATAAAAATATTTACTTCGGATTTAAGGTTTACGATAGTGGTGCTGCTATTAGCCAAAGTTTAAAAAGAGATATTGGACATGATGGTGGTGATGGTGTTGGTATTATGTTAGATCCTTTGAATCAAAAGACCAATGGTTTTTTCTTTGTAGTAAGTGCGTTAAATGTTCAATCAGAAGATCAACTAAATAATAGTTTTCAAGATAAACCAAGTTGGAGCTGGGATACCAAATGGTTTTCAGCCACTAAAGATTATGGTACTTATTGGGTAGCCGAAGTAGCCATTCCATTAAAGTCGTTGAGATTTGATCCTGCACAAAAACATTGGGGAATTAATTTTTTAAGAATTGATGCTAAGCATAATGAATACAGTCCTTGGACAAGGGTTCCTACAAACTTTAAATCTTACGACTTAGGATACACGGGTGTATTGTATTTCCCCTCAAGTCCTCCTAAGAATTCAAGTAATATTATTTTACAACCTTATATTACAGGTAACGCCAACGAAGACAAAGAGAATGGACAAAAACTTCAAGCAGCTGGAACTGCTGGATTTGATGCTAAAGTGGCTGTCAACTCATCTTTGAACTTAGACCTAACAGTCAATCCTGATTTCTCCCAAGTGGATGTAGACCAACAAGTAACCAATCTAACGAGATTCAATATTTTCTTACCTGAAAAAAGAACTTTCTTTTTAGAAAATTCAGATTTATTTTCTGATTTTGGCATTCCGCCTATTCGTCCTTTTTATTCAAGATCAATTGGTTTAGATAAGGACGGTAATAGAATCCCCATTTTATTTGGTGCAAGACTTTCGGGCAATATTGATCCATCTACCAGAATTGGTATGATGGATATGCAAACAGGAAGACAAGGAAACTATTCTCCAGAAAATTTTGCTGCTTTCACCGTGCATAAAAGAGTACTAAAAAGATCTTCTATAAAAACGTATTTTTTGAATAGAGAAAATTTTATATCGGAGGTAGCTGCAAAAAAAAATCCTTTAGACCGATATGGGAGAAACGCTGGTATGTCTTTTGAATATTCTAATCCCACTGGAAGTGTTGGGTCATGGGCAACTTACAATCAATCTTTCAAACAAGGTTTAAGTAATGAGGATAAATATGTTGAAGCAGGATTTAATTTAAGCTCTCAGCACTGGAATTATATTGCTTTAGCGAGTAATGTTGGAAAGAATTATTATACCGATATGGGATTTGTGCAAAGAATAGAAAATTATGATGCGGTTAGAGATACCTCCATAAGAGTTGGATTTAAAAGTATTTTTACGCAATTAGGCTATCAAGTAATGCCCACAAAAGGTAAACTAGGAAGATTAACTACACAAATGGAAGAGTACATTGTATTTAATCCAGACAATAGCATGAATGAATCTAACGCTCAATTTTCAGTCAAAGCAGAAAATAAAAATACATCAGGATTTGAAGCGAGTGTGACCAATACTACTTTGAATTTATTATATCCTATTTCTATTACAGGAGGTACGCCTTTACCAGCTGTTAGATATAGTTTTAATCAAATAGAATTAAAGTTTAGAACTGATTTTAGAAAAGCTTTTTCTTTTAACTCAGGTATTACAGTAGGCCAATTTTACAATGGTACCGTTCAAGGTGCTACCATCGGGTTTATGTTGAGAAAGCAACCGCATTTAAACCTAGGGGTTCGTTCTGAGTTTAACTCTATTCAATTGCCAGGTGAGTATGGAAGTACCAATCTTGTTTTAATTCAACCTAGAATTGAATACAACTTTAACACACAATTATTCTGGACTACATTTGTTCAATACAATACGCAGAGTAATAATTTTAGTGTAAATAGTAGATTGCAATATAGATATAAGCCAATGAGTGATTTCTTCTTGGTATATACTGACAACTATTTTACAGACCCGATGTTAAAAAATAAAAATAGAGCGCTTGTATTTAAATTCAACTATTGGTTCAATTTATAATCCATAAAAATGAGCAGAACTTTTCAATTAAAAGGACAGTATGTTGATATTGTTGGAAAGCAAATATTTCCTGCTGTCATAGAGGTTCAAGATGGTATTATTACAGCCATTACTGCTATTGAAAAAGCTCCATCACAATTTATTTTACCAGGATTTATAGATAGTCATGTGCATATTGAAAGCAGTATGCTTATTCCAAGTGCCTTTGCTCAATTAGCTGTTATTCATGGTACCATTGGAACTATTAGCGATCCACACGAAATCGCCAATGTATGTGGCGTAGAAGGCGTTCATTATATGATTGACAATGGAAAGAAAGTACCTTTTCACTTTTTCTTTGGTGCTCCTAGTTGCGTGCCGGCAACTACATTTGAAACAGCAGGCGCTTCTATCAACAGCGAAGAAGTAGCAACCCTATTAGCCAATAAAGACATCTATTATTTAAGTGAGATGATGAACTTCCCTGGCGTGCTTTTTAAAGACGAGGAAGTGATGAGAAAAATAAAAGCGGCACATGCGATAGGCAAACCAGTAGATGGGCATGCCCCTGGACTCATGGGTGCAAATGCCCAACAATATATTGAAGCTGGGATTAGCACCGATCATGAATGTTTTACTATAGAGGAAGCAGTTGATAAGTTAAGTTTTGGAATGAAAATTTTAATTCGTGAAGGAAGTGCTGCTAAAAATTTTGAAGCCTTATATGAATTGATAGATGATCATCCTAGTAGCGTAATGCTTTGTAGTGATGATAAGCATCCTGACAGTTTGGTATTAGGCCATATCAATCAACTTTGTGCAAGAGCAGTGGCAAAAGGTTTAAATGTGTTTAATATTCTAAAAGCAGCATGTGTAAATCCAGTAGTACATTATCAACTCCCTACAGGTTTAGCAAGAGTCAATGATCCAGCTAATTTTATTGTAGTAGAAGACTTAACTCATTTTAATGTTGTACAAACATTTATCAATGGCGAATTGGTTGCCGAAAAAGGTCAATCATTCATACAACCTATAGATGAAAAAATCATCAATCAGTTTGATACTAATCCCATCAAAGCAGAAGATATACAAGTTCCCATCGAAACATACCCAACCAAAGAACAAAAAATGGCTGTTATCGAAGCTATGGATGGCCAATTAATCACCCATTGTTTATGGGAAGAAGCTACAGTGGTGGATGGAAAAATTGTCTCAAATACCAATACAGACATTTTAAAGATGGTGGTGTATAATAGATATCATCTAGCTGCTCCAAAAATGGCCTTCATTAAAAATTTTGGATTCAAACTGGGTGCCATTGCCTCAACAGTGGCACATGATAGTCATAATATCATTGCAGTAGGCGTAAATGACCAAAATATAGTCAGCGCCATCAATGCAGTTATACAAGAAAAAGGAGGCATTAGTTGCGTTAAAGAGGATGAATTAAAAGTATTGGGTTTGCCTGTGGCAGGATTGATGAGCAAAGATGATCCATATAAAGTTGCAGAAGCCTATTCGACTATTGATACCATGGCAAAATCTCTAGGATCAAGCCTTGGATCTCCTTTTATGACCTTAAGCTTTATGGCATTATTGGTAATCCCTCATTTAAAACTAAGCGACAAAGGATTATTTGACGGAGATCGCTTTAATTTCTGCTAAAATTGACCGAAGAAACTTAGTTTTGAAAAAAATTAAGTCCATGGTGCATCATTTAAGCAAAGAGCATAGTTTACTAAGCAATTGGATTGCAGAATTAAGAGATATTCAGATACAACAAGATAGAATGCGCTTTAGAAGAAATATTGAGCGTATTGGAGAAGTAATAGCATATGAGATGAGTAAGCATATGCAGAGTAAAATTGTAAAAACCACCACTCCATTAGGCATTCATGATTCTAAATTGCTGAATGAGCAACCTGTTTTAGCCACTATTTTAAGAGCAGGATTGCCTTTGCATCAAGGCATGTTAAATTATTTTGACAAAGCAGACAACGCCTTTATTTCGGCATATAGAAAACACCACGATGATGGAAGTTTTGAGATAAGCATTGAATACCTTAGTTGCCCAAATTTAAACAATCGAATTTTAATTGTTGCAGATCCGATGTTAGCAACAGGCGCATCTTTGGTTCAAACCATACAAGCTATTACAAAGACACAACAACCCAAAGAAATTCATATTGCTGTTGCCATAGCTAGCAAGGCTGGTATCGAATTAGTAGAAAAAGAGCTGGGAAAAAATATTCCTATCTGGTGTGGTGATATTGACGATGAATTAAACGATAAGAGTTATATCATTCCGGGATTGGGAGATGCAGGAGATTTAGCTTACGGAACCAAAATGCAACACTAATGTTGAAAGAACTCATTTTATCTATTAGGGCATTTTATATGGCGCATCAATTTATTGTACAAAATAAATTGTGGAAATGGATGATCATTCCTGGCATCATTTATACAGCCCTATTTTTGATTGGAATGAATTATTTTGGACAGAGTTCTAGTTTTTTTATTGAATGGATTATTCTAAAGACTGGATTAAAAACATTTGTAGACAGTTTAAATAGTGACTGGTTGGGATTTTTTATTACGATGGGTAGTTTTTGGCTATGGTTTACCCTACTCTTATTTTATTTTGCCATTTTTAAATTTATCTTCCTGGTTTTATTCTCCCCGTTTTTTACTTATTTGCATTTAAGAGTTGCAGCAATACAAGAAGAGAAAGTTTTTGTGTTGAATATGATAACTTATAGAAAATTGGTGTTAAGAGCAATACAATTAAGTTTAACCAATCTTTTATGGCAAACAGTCTATTTAATTCCAGTTGTATTGGTTTGTACACTTCCCTTAATTGGCTGGTTCACACCCATTTTTACCATACTCATGGAAGCTTATTTTTTTGGATACGCAATGATTGATTATGGCTTGGCTACCGAAAAACAAAGCAGAATTGCATCTGCAAGTTATGTGAGTGAACACAAAGGATTACCAATCGGAAATGGATTATTATTTTATTTACTTCATCTTATTCCGATTATCGGATGGATGACAGCTCCTTTTTACGCATTGATTGCAGCGCATATCAATACACAAGAAATTAAAGAAATAGCTTAATGACTCAAGGTAAAATATATTTATTACCCATGTTATTACATGAAGAAGGCTGGGATAGCATTCCAGCTGACATGGTGAAATGGATACAACAATGCGATGCTTTTTTTGTGGAAAACGAAAAAACCACAAGACGCTATTTTAAAAAATTGTGGAGAGAAATGGTCATTGAAGACTATACCTGGTGTGCGATTCATAAAGTGGAAGCAGAACAAATCAATACATTCAAAGACCTATTAAAAGCTGGTAAAAATATTGGTATTATTTCAGAAGCAGGATGTGCTGGTGTAGCAGATCCTGGTCAAATATTAGTTGGTATCGCACAAGAGATGGGTGTAGAAGTGAAACCCTATCTTGGACCCAATTCTATATTATTGGCTTTAATGGCGAGCGGGATGAATGGACAATTATTTCATTTTCATGGCTATCTTCCAATAGACGCATTAGAAAGAAAGAAAAAAATTCAGGCTTTGGAACAAGAGATGCGTTCAAGTACATGTACACAAATTTTTATTGAAACGCCTTATAGAAACAATCAGTTATTAGAAGCTTTACTTCAATCATGTAATGGATCTACCAAAATCTGCATTGGTGTGGATATAACCGGCCCCACTGAATGGATTAAAACTAGCACAGTAGATTATTGGAAGAAAAATAAGCCTGAGCTTCACAAAAAGTTAGCAGTATTCTTAATTGGGCAATAAAGTATTTACCGAAAATTATTGTTTGAAGAATTCAATTAGCATGCAAGATGGAAAAGTCCAACTTGCATTGGAAATCAGAGCATCCAAGTATTTTTATTTCCCTTTTCTTATTATTAGGGATAGGTATGGGCAACTGGTTTACCATACCCAAAGAGCCATTATACATAGGATTGATTTTAAGTATAGTGATATTAATACTTATAAACCCATCTAGTTTAAGCAGCATCACAAAAAGTTTATTATCAAAAATTTGCTTAGTGTATTGGGGATATTGTTTACTACAATTAAAAGACAGTCAACCAAACTATTTTTTTGCATTGGCTGAAAATTATATACAACCCATTCGAAACCAGATCATCTATAAGTTAAATGTATTCATCCCTAATTTTCAACACAATCAATTTGCACAAGCTTTACTAATTGGAGAGAAGACACATTTGGACTCAACAACCATAGAAGCATATACGGCATTGGGCATCATGCATATTATTGCAATAAGTGGAATGCATTTAGATATGATTGGACGATATCTATTAAAGCTGACCCAATGGTGGCCCAAGAATTCCTGGCTTAGGGCCATTGAATTAATTTTTTTACTAGGCGCTGTTTGCATGTATACACTCATCGCGCATGCAAGCCCTTCCATTGTAAGAGCATGTATATTCTTTAGTTTGTTTCAGTTGGGTAGTTATTTTCATCTACATAAATACTTATTGAACTCAATTGCAAGTGGATTATTGATTATTCTTCTTTTTAGCCACCAAACCATTTATCATATTGGATGGCAGTTATCCTATGCAGCAGTCATTGGCATTCATTTGGTATATCCAAGAATTCAAACCAGCATAGCCATCCAAAATCCATTCATTCAAGCCATTTGGAACAATTTCTCCATTACTTTGGCAACTCAAATAACCACATTGCCATTATTACTCTTTTACTTTAATACCCTATCCACTGGAATTATCTTGAGCAATATGATCATGATTCCCCTAAGCAATTTGCTACTACAGGGTTTGATTTTATTAATATTAATTCCCGCTACCTTATGTAAAATGCTGCATTGGGGGCAAATCATAGAAATCTTTATGCAAAAAACGACACTGATTGTGCAATACATTTTCACAATCAGTCCACAACCCATTCATTTTACCACTTTCCCAATAAGGTACCTGCTTGTATACTACCTTTTCTTCTTGTACCTTTGCGTATGGAAAAAAAGATTCAATCAGCCCTTATTTCGGTTTTCTACAAAGACGGCTTAGAGCCATTAGCTAGAACCTTGCACAGCTTAAATATTACCATTTATTCAACTGGTGGTACGCAAAAATTTTTAGAAGATATAGGCATCCCTTGTGTTGCAGTGGAAACCGTAACAGGTTATCCTTCAATCTTAGGGGGTCGTGTAAAAACATTACACCCATCTGTTTTTGGAGGAATTTTAGGAAGAAGATACGAAGAGCAGGATTTGCAAGAAATGGCTCAGTTTAATATTCCAGCATTAGATTTAGTGATAGTGGACTTATACCCATTTGAAGAAACAGTAAGGAACACTTCAGAAGAAAAATTAATCATTGAAAAGATAGACATCGGTGGACCCTCTATGATTCGTGCAGCAGCAAAAAATTTCCGCGACTTAGTGGTATTATCTGCCAAAGAAGATTATGCAAAATTGAATCAATTATTGATTGACCAAAAAGGAACTACCCAATTAGATCAAAGAAAGGCATTTGCAGCAAAAGCATTTGAGGTAGTAATGCATTATGATATAGCTATCAACAACTACTTTAATCCAATCACTGGTAAAACTTTGAGATACGGAGAGAACCCACATCAAATCGCTCATTTTTATGGCAATTTAGATAACTGGTTTACTCAATTAAATGGCAAAGAATTATCCTACAACAATTTAGTAGATGTAGATGCTGCTATTGCTATTATTACAGAATTACCTATAACAAGTTTTGCAATTATCAAACATACCAATGTTTGTGGTGTTGCACAAAGACCTACTGTATTGGAAAGCTGGACAGCTGCTTTAGCAGGTGATCCAGAAAGTGCATTTGGTGGTGTACTGGTTACCAATGGTACCATTGATAAAGCAACCGCAGAAGCCATTCAAGAAATATTTTTTGAGGTATTAATTGCTCCTGCTTTCGATCAAGATGCGATTACTATTTTATCTGCTAAGAAAAATAGAATCTTATTGCAAACTAAAGAAGGTGTTCAATTTAAACCAACTCAACAAAAATCTATTTTAAACGGCACATTGGAACAAGGTATCGATGCCGGCAATTATGCCAATTGGGATGAAGCGGGTGCAAGGACATGTACTGATTCAGAAAAAGAAGATTTGATTTTTGGCAATATTGTTTGCAAGCATTTAAAAAGTAATGCGATCGCTTTGATTAAGAATAAACAGTTGGTGGGAAAAGGTTGTGGTCAAACATCCAGAGTAGATGCACTAAGACACGCTATTGAAAAAGCAAAACAATTTAATTTCGATTTAAATGGTGCTAGTCTTGCTTCTGATGCTTTCTTCCCATTTGATGATTGCGTAAAAATTGCACATCAAGCAGGTATACAGTCTTTTATTCAACCAGGTGGATCTGTTAGAGACAAAGACAGTATTGAATATTGTGTAAAAAATGGTTTGGCCATGGTGATCACTGGATTAAGACACTTCAAACATTAATTGAATGTCCCATCAAAAAAAAGCATACCTAGCCCTTACTGTAACAAGTATAGTTTGGGGGACTACTTGGGTAGCTAGTAAGATGGGCATCAATCATATGCCAGCATTTGAGTTGGCTAGTATACGTCAACTTTTTGGAGGCAGCATTTATATTTTGTTTTTTTTGCTCATCAAGAAAGAAAAACTTCCAACAGCCAAACAATTTAAGTGGTTAATACCAATGGCCTTTTTAATGTTTGTATCTTCTAATGGTATTGCTACATATGGATTACAATTTATTACCAGCGGCTTAGCGGCTTTAATTGCTGCATTGTATCCACTATCTGTAGTGTTAATAGAAAGGTTTTATTACAAAGCCATTCGCATTACACCGCAAACCCTTCTAGGACTTTTCTTAGGTCTACTAGGAATTGGTTTTATATTTTATAAAGACAGTCTACAGGTTCATGGTGGACAATATGCCTTGGGCGTAGGTCTCTCTATGTTTGCGATGCTTACTTGGAGCGTTGGCTCTATTATCATTTCCAGAACAAAAATAGATATCAACCCTTACTATTCTATTGGATGGCAAATGTTTATTAGTGCCATTACCATGGGTGTATTCACCTATCTTTCTGGAAATTATATTCCCATTACAGAAATTCCTGCTATTTCTTGGGGAGTCATTGTATATATGGTCATTGGTGGTTCGGTATTTGCATTCATCTCCTTTATATATAGCATGAAGCATTTGCAAGCTTCGATTGCTTCTTTATATGCCTACATCAATCCAATTGTAGCCATTTGGGTTGGTTCTTTGCTACTTAAAGAAGATATGAGCTGGAATAGTATCGTGGGTACTATTTGTACATTAACCGGAGTATACTTAGTTAACAATAGCTTGAAGAAACAAAAAGATCCAGTTGAAGCTGTATCAGATGCAGATGGAATGTAATATTTACTTATGTTGTTCTTTCCAAAGCTGATTGAATGTTTTCTTAGGAAACTCTAAAGGAGTTCTTTTATCTGACCAGCCTTTAAACATTTTATTAATCACCCAATTTTTAATGGGAGCATTGCCTTGATTCATCAATGTTCTATTTAAAGAAGCTTGCTTCCACATTTTCCAAGCAAACTTTTCAGCAAAACTACTTTCTCCCTCAAATACTGCTTCTCTTCGATTTTCTAAAAGCAATTCATGTAAGTTAATTTTAACAGGACATACTTCTGTACAATTACCACATAAACTTGAGGCATAACTTAAGTGCTTATAATCATGCATCCCTCTTAAGTGCGGAGTAATGACACTACCAATGGGTCCGCTGTAGGTGGTTTCATAAGCGTGGCCACCAATATTTTTATATACTGGACAAGCATTCAAACATGCACCACAACGAATACAATACAAAGCTTCTCTACTTTTTGCATTCGCTAATAATTCTGTACGACCATTATCCAATAAGATCACATACATTTCTTCTGGACCATCCGTTTCATCTTCTTTTCTTGGACCAGAAATAATACTATTATAAACAGTTACTTGCTGGCCGGTTCCATATGTGGATAATAAAGGCCAGAACAAACCCAAATCGTTAATAGATGGAATTACTTTTTCAATTCCTACAATAACAATATGCGTTTTAGGCCAAGAAGCAGACAATCTTGCATTTCCTTCATTCTCAGTCACCGCAATAGCACCCACATCAGAGATGATAAAATTTGCGCCAGTAACACCAATTTCAGCTTGGGTGTATTTTTCTCTTAAGTTTTTTCTTGCCACCAAAGTCAATTCCTCAGGTGTCATATTGATATCTGTTCCTAATTTCTCGGCGAATAATTTTGCAACATCTTCTTTGCTTTTATGCATTGCAGGGGTAACAATATGGTAAGGCGCTTCTCCATCTAATTGTTGGATGTATTCTCCTAAATCTGTCTCCACACTTTCTACCCCGATAGATTCCAAATAACTATTTAAATGAATCTCTTCAGTAACCATACTCTTGCTCTTCACAATGGATTTACAAGATTTTTCTTTACATATTTCTCCAATAAAACTTAAAGCTTGTTCACTATCTTCTGCCCAAAAAACTTTGGAACCTCTTTTGGTAATTTGATTTTCAAATTGAGTAAGATGTAAATCTAAATGCTCAATAGCTTCCCATTTTCTATTTTTGGCTAATTCTCTTACGCGATTTAAATCGGTGAATTGTAATTTACCTTTTGGTACGACAGCATTGTATTTACCAATATTAGTATTGATCTTTTTTCTATGATCCAAATCAATTGCTTTGGCACTACTTTTTGAATCAAATGATGCTGCGTAAATACTCTCCATAAGTACAAAACTACTTATTTTTCTCGTTCAAATGCGCGGCGGTAGCATCTAAGGTTTCGTAAAAGGTCTCCCCGTATTTTCTGATGATGGATTCCTTTAAAAACACATAGGCTGGCACTTTCAATTTCTTGCCCAAAGAGCAGGCTGCTTTACACAAATCCTCTCTTGGCTCATAGTTCATATATTCTATCCCTGGATCTGACTTACTTTTAGACAACTTGATGGGAAACAAATGACAGCTGATGGGCTTCTTCCAAGGTATTTTCCCATCATTATACGCTTGCTCAAAGGCACATTTAATAATGCCTTCTTTATCTTTGTAGCCATATGCGCAAATTTTGCCATCAATGGTGGGAGTTACCCAGCCAAACTCTCTATCATATAAATAAGGACCTACTTGCTTGATTTCTTTAATCCCCTCCTTAGTCATATAAGGCTTTACTATTTCAAAAAAGTCTTTTACATACTCTTTTTCTTTGTTTTCCAATGGCGCTCCAGCATCACCGTCTTCACAACAACCGCCCTTGCATTTTGATAAATCACATACAAACTGCTCTTCTACTACTTGGTCGCTTACTAATACATGGTCTATAATAATCATATGCTAAATTGTGTTGTAAAGATAGTTTTATTTCCATCGTAAACTACGCACCATATGCTGCATATCCTTAAAAAGATATTGATTGATAGGTGCTAAAGAATCTTCATTGGGTGTAGTCTCGAAATACAATGCAGCTCTTAAAAAATGTTTGGTAGAATCTGTTGCAAAAAATTGATAAGAAGTAGCAACATCACCTCCGATATGAAAGAATACCCCTTTTACATTTTGATTAATTTCAAATGCAGAGTCTTCAATAAAATTAGCCCTGCTATTATGATTGTTGGCGAAGGTATAAGTATCTCTTACCAAGGTATCTATCTTAACTCTTGCATTTATCTTATTATAACTTACATATAAAGTCGCCCCAAATTGAGGGTAACGAATATTCAACCAAGCATCTTTGGATTTATCATTACCTAAGTAACTTACTTGCTTATCAATTGTTGCATAAACAGGATACTCAAAAGAATAAGGATAGCCTGTTTCAGAAAAAATTTGATATTGCTTTTCAGGTAAATCAATTTGCTGATACCCCTTTGGCTTAATAGCATATGGCTGGTTACAGCTAATACCCAATACAATAAAAAAGAAAAATATTTTAGGCAATCGCATCGGTTCCAGTAGTATTAATAGGTGCAATGATTAATTGTAATTTATGAATACGATTTTTCTGAATCTCTAAAACAGTAAAACTAAATTGCTTATACTTCACTAATTGTTGTAAAACTGGAAAAGCTCCTGCTAATTCTAGAAATAATCCCGCAACTGTATCACTTTCTCCTTTTACCTCATCAAAAAATGGTGTTGGTAGATCTAAATAATTACATAAATCAATGATAGCAGTTTTCCCTTCTACTATATAATGATATGGATCTATCTTTTTTATGGTAGATTCTTCTTCATCAAATTCATCTTTGATATCTCCCACAATTTCTTCTAATATATCTTCTAATGTAATGATACCGCTTGTTCCACCAAATTCATCTACTACAACAGCAAAGTGAATTCTCTTGGTTTGAAACTCTTTTAATAAATCTTCAATCATCTTTTGCTCGTGCACAAAATAGGCAGGTCTTATTAAACTATGCCAATTGAAGCTATCGTCTTTTTGTAAATGTGGTAAAACATCTTTAGTGTGAATCATTCCAGCAATTGAATCTAGATCTTCTTTATATACCGGAAATCTACTGTAATTATATTCTTTGATATTATTTAATAAATCATGAAAAGAATTGGTTTCATCTACCCCGTATACATCTAAGCGGGTTTTCATGATTTGCTTTACCGTGATATTCCCAAATTTTACAATCCCTTTTAAGATTTTCTTTTCGTTTTCTTGTTGATTGGGTGAAGTAGTTAGGTCAATGGCGTGATCTAATTCTTCAATACTATAAGAGCTTCCTGAATTTTTATTGGATAGTCTGTTTTCAATAATATTGGTATACTTTACCATCCAAGCACTTGGTCTTGCAAAAAGAAAATACACTACTTGAATCACCATGCCAAAATCTTGAGCAAATCGGATATTGTTTTGAGTAGCCATTACCTTAGGCATAATCTCTCCAAAAAATAACAACATCAATGTTACTGCAATTACTTTGATGATAAACTCAAACCCTGGAATAGGAATTTGCTCAAATATAAATGCGTGATCAATTAAAATATTGGCAATTAAAATAATACATATATTGATAAAGCTATTGGCAATTAACATCGAAGTCAATAACCTTTTGGGATCTTCTAATAATGAAACTATTCTCTTTAAGGGAGTATGTTTTTTTGATTTTAATACTTGCAAGTCTTTATAGGATAGAGAGAAAAAGGCCACTTCAGACCCTGCAATTACAAATGAGAAGAAAAGTAATACCAACATAAGTAACACTAGGCCAGTGTCGCCCTGAATTTTAGCGATATCAAAATAAGCAGAAGAAGGAAGGGATAAAAATCCCGAGTGATAGTCCAATGGAGTGTTAATTTATAACGGAAAGTTACTATATTTTTTGAAAATCAGCTTGTAAGAACTCATTGAGCAATTTAGGAAATGCTAATTTTTGCAATTGCTTAACGCTTACCCAACTGGCTTTTGACAAAGTAGCAGGTATGGTTTTTAAAGGGACTACAATAAACCTTGCCTGAATGGTCTGATGGGTCAGTTGCTGTTTATATGGGGAGAAAATACGCATACCGGAAGTAACTATACTTTTAGCTGGAATAGCCAACTGTGTTTTTAAAACATGCAATATGGAGGCTTCCGTCAATGGCAAAAATGTTTCTTGTTCGGTTAAATAAAATTGATGCAAACCCTGCCAAATATCTTTAGCGGTTCTTTTCTGAATCAACCAAGTATTCTTGTTTTCAAAACAGTAAAAATCAAAATTCCTTTTCTTTTTCTGAATGGATTTTATTTTTACTGGAAGCTGATTTACTTTGTTCAAAGAAAAGGCAACACATTTATTTTGCAAAATACAATCATTACAATTGGGCAATGCGGGTTTACAAACTGTTGCACCAAAATCCATGATCGCTTGATTGTATTGACCAGGAGATTTCTTTGATAAGTTTTGGTTCGCCAGTTCGTTGAACTGCAATAATCCTTCCTTGGAATCTGTAGGGGTTTCTATTCCATAGAATCTTGCCAAAACCCTGAAAACATTGCCATCTACAACAGCATGTGATAAATTAAATGCAAAAGAGGCAATAGCGCTGGCGGTGTATGGACCAATTCCTTTTAAGGATAATAAATTTTCATAAGTGGAAGGGAAAACACCTTTGTACTGTTGTACAATAAACTTAGCAGTAAACAATAAATTTCTACAACGATTATAATAACCCAATCCTTCCCATAATTTAAACACCTTTTCTTCTTTTGCTTTTGCTAAATCAAAAATGGTAGGAAAATGATGAATGAATTTTTCGTAATAAGCCCAGCCTTGTTCTACCCTAGTTTGTTGTAGAATAATTTCACTTAACCATATTTTATAGGGATCCTTCTCTCCCTTCCAAGGCATTGCTCGATCATTTTGATCTTTATCCCATGCTAATAAAAGGTCAGTGAATTGTTTGGCCATTGAACTGCAAAAATCAACCAAAAAAGATGAAATTGGATGAGTGGATACCCTTTTTTATGATTTATGAATTAAAAATATTTTATATATTAATAAAATAAATGTGTATTTGGCTTAAATTATGCATTAAAATGAATAAAAAATAAGAATATAGTTGCAAAAAGCTAAAAATTGATTTATTTTTAAGACTGAAACCCCAAAAACCAAATCATGAGAAAATCTGATTTAATCAATCAAATCTCTGAAAAAACAGGAATTCCAAAAGTAGACGTTTTAGTCACTTTAGAAACCATGTTTAAGGAAGTAAAAGAAAACTTGTCAAACGGCCAGAACATCTATATTCGTGGCTTTGGCAGCTTTATTACTAAGAAAAGAGCCGCAAAAATTGGGCGTAACATTAAGAAGA
>JACCDP010880358.1_pt1 | contig 22943 bp, 40 predicted proteins | sample 7445841 | NCBI WGS metagenome assembly JACCDP01 (sample SAMN15323441, study PRJNA562643) | freshwater metagenome | isolation source: river surface water | place: USA:Blue River Watershed | collected 2017-08-17
CAGTATTTTGAGGAGTCTGGCAGGAATTTGGGTGGATTGGCGATGAACATGGCGAAGATGAGGTTGAGCATATCTGATGCCATGTATGATGGATACAGGGGGACCAGAGATCCCGGTGGTCACGATATGGGTTGGCACAAGGGATTTGATGACTTGAGTGGAACGCCGATGGAGATTAGGGATCACAGGGGTGGTACAAGCAAGAAGGTGGATGGAGTGTTGGTGAACATAAATTTGTTGCATGACAGGAGGCTCGGTCCTATGGAGAGGCATGGGGATGAAGCTATAGTAAAGCCTTCATTTGTTAAATTTTGCAAAAATGAGATAGTAAAAAGTTCAAATATAGAAAATATAGCGTTCCTTGGGGATTACGAGAGTTATGACAGTATTAGGCATGACCGTGAAACATCGTAGCCTAGCATTGATTTATAAGATTTAAACTATTGAGAATTTTTAATTCCCAGCCCGTAGTAGGTTGTGACGATATTATGATATTGAATTTCAAAATCTACAAGGACATTATCTGCTAGGTCCATGAAGTCGTTGTATCTTCCGAGGGGTGTTTTGCTTTTGACTGGTTGCTGGGAAGAAGCCAGCATGTTTCTTGTTTCTTGATCAAGTCTTTTATCGATATGTGGGTTGCTGACTGTATCCCAGAGCAGGTTGGTAGTGATTGTTTTAGTGGCATTTGGATTGAGGAAGTGTTTTAGGTAGGTGTGGGAAGTCCAGACAATGGGATTATTGTCATATTCTAGTGGTTTCCCTGTGATCTCATAATGTACAATTAGGCTATCTTTTCCGAGTTCGCTTCTGACGATGGATTGTTTTTTGATGTTGACTGAAATGAGATAGGAGTATTTGTGTAATTGTCTTCTGATTCCTACTAAAAGTAATTCACCGTCTAGGGGTGGATTTTGGGTGGTTAGACCGCCGGATTGCAGGCTTGCCGATCTTAGAAGCATTCTGACATCATCGCTGGCTTGGCTTAGCAATTGTGGCAAGGTGGCAATATCTCTGGTTTGGATGGCTTTGTCGAGTGCTGGTGGCAGGTACATGAGTATGGAGCCGTTATTGTGGACTAATTGTGTCAATGAATTAATGGCTGTGGTGATGCGTTTGGGGCTGGTTATTGGTGGAGCATCGGCGTAATTATTATAGATTTCGTAGATTGAGTTCCAGCTTTCGCTGAAGCTGTTGGATGCTGCCGTGAATGGGCATCCGGAGAGTTGAAGGATCAATCTTGATAGTGTTACGAGTTCTTTCTTTTCTGGTCTGGAGAGATTATCCCAAAGGTCTAGCACTGTGTTGTTTTGTGTGATTGTGTTCCAACTCCAGTTTGGGAATTTGATATGTATTGAGTCGAATATTTTCCTGAATGGTTTGATGTCATCGAGTAAGTGTGTTGGGAAGTCTTCGTCGTTTTTTTCTGTGGGTTTGTCTAATTCATCAGCTGATGATATTTCGGCTTTCTTGGATAGGATACAGCTATTGAATAGTCCTGCGTATCTGTTGAGCAGTACGAATCCTATGGAATCTATTACATCGTCAAGGAGTCTGTTGCCTCTGTCTATGAGGAGTTCCTTGATATCTGGGTCGTTTATTTTGTCTTGTGTGAGTTCAAGTGCGTAGAAATCGTAGAGATTTGTGGAATTGAATTCCTTGAGTAGGGAGGAGTTTTCTTTGATCCAGCTTTTGAACTTCATAGTATTATGTATTTTGGTTGAATTAATTTTATGTATGGTATTAGGATGGATCGTATCCAAATTCGAATATAGAATTGCCTTCGGTGTATAAATGTTTGGCGGGTACTGTCTTGCTTACAATCTTGTAGTTGCCACCCAAAGCAGACATGCCGTGATCTATTGCATACTTTCTTACAGTGGTGACCCAGTCTCCAGCGTTTATTTTAAAGGGTTTCTTTCTGGATGCTTCCAACTCCGCAATTTTACCACTTACAATTTCTCTGAATTTATCTTTGTCATGGCCAGCCTCGCTATTAATCTTAATTGCTTCATCATCTTTCCAAGGCGAAAAACCATACTTGTTTAAATAAGCCAGCCATCCTGCCATTTTCTTAATTTGTCTGTCAATATCCTTGTTCAGGTCGGGAACTGCTCTGTATATCTTGATTGGTTTGTTGGGTCTTCCTTTGGCGCTCTGAATTATACTCATGGCTTCAATGTCCTCTGGTACGCTATCGCCATAATACCTAGCAGCAGTCATTAAAGGTAAAGTATAAATGTCATCTGGATATGTTTCGGTCATATTATGCAGAGGAGCACCATCACCTTTACTTGGTGCTTGGTGCGAGCCTCTGTATTCTGATTCATTTAGCCAAGGTTTGAAATTCATGTCTTATTTATCGAGGTTTGGTTAAAATTATCGGTAGGATGTGATTGGGTTTTTTATGTTTGTTTGTTGTAAGTAATTAATATATAAATAACTATGAAATTCAAAGATTGGTTTTATTCTGAGGCAGTTGAGTTTGTGCATGAGAACTTCGGCCAGTTCTATCGCAAATGGAAGAACAAATTTACCACGATTGAAACACAGCTTTATAATTTTGATTTCGATGTATTGAAGCGTGATCTTCAAACTTTTGATCGTGGTGGCGAAAACTACTGTACGGACAGGATTACCAAATGGGCAAATGCTTCGGAGTATTATTCTGACAGGGTTGCGAGGATAGTAAGGGGTTTTTATACAAAACCATCGGAAATGGCAGAGCTTACATTATCTTCCAAGTTTTACGAGATACTTGAATACTTTGAGAAATTTGGAACAACTTTCAGGAATGCTCGTTCTATTTTTGAGATAAATCAAAGCAATTATGATTATGCGGAACAATTGGATTCGATGATAGAGATGTTTGGCGAAAGAACTCCTCATGATTTTGTTCTTGATTATTGTGGACAGGAAGCTGTTAAGCCTTTCATGAGATCATTTATGTCCATGAATCAATTAGTGGATTTGGTCGAAAAGATGCAATCGTTGATGCGTGAATTTGATTCTGAGATGGGCAAAAGGGCTAGATCAAAAAGTCGCCAGTATAGTCGCATGACTCAGAGTTTTCATACTCTAGAAAAGATGCCTGCCCATGAACCATTTGAATACCTTTATCATGCCAGCAGTAATGCGACAGCGATCATGAGGGAAGGATTTAAGACCAAGAAAGAATTGGGAAAACCTACGGGTTTGGGGGGTGGTTCTGATACTTTGGTTTCTTTTACTAGCAATCCAAAAATTGCGAAGTCTATTGCGAGTGCTTTGAGAATGGCTGTGAGAATAGCCAAGGGCGAATTATCGGTAGATGATGTGGCTGATAAGTATAAAAGGTTTGGCGTTATAGATGACGAAGACATTCAAACATCAAAGAAGGGCTACAGTGATCCCAAAGCACAGGCGTTCAATCTTTATCGACTTGCTTTGATGGGCATTCAGGAGAAAGGGATTGGGTACAATCCTCATTTTGGATTTCCTGAGTTTGAAGACTTTGCCAAGACAAATGTGTCAGACATAGGAGTATTAAAAGCCAAGATTGATATGTCCAAAGTTGTGGAGTATTTGCCGGGAGAAGAGGAATACAGGGTTCCTGTGGATGCAATATCTGATGTAAGTGTGGTTGGTTAGTAGTTTTTTTGCTCAGATAAACCTAATTTTTTCGACCCTGAATTAGCGTTTTTCTGGGGAAAAACGGGGTCGAATCTAATTAAATTATTGCATGAAATTAAATCTGAGACAAAAAAAGTGCAAAATCATATTGACTGTGATTTGTGTGGTGTCGTAGTATCTCATCGTGGCAACTGGGCCACGAAATGGAGTGTTTAGGGGAGTTGACATATGAAAAGCACACTGATTGGCAGGCATGAAGCATTAAGGAATCTGACTGATGGTCTGAAAAAGGTTGTCAATAAGATCGATGACATTGATGAACTTAGACACTTGCAGGATTCGACTAACGACCGGATTCGTGAATTAGCTGGCAAGATCTTGGGCGCATACAGCGAAGAGATTATCACGGATCTTCATGTATTAGGTACAATTTGGAATTTGTCTGGTGACAGGAGCTTGCGAGGCACAAAAGCAGGAGTCTGGATTGCAACTAGTGGACCTTTTGAAGGCAAGCCTGCCTTTTTAAGAGAACTGGATCGTTATGTGTGGCGCACGGTGGAGCATTGCATAACTGGTGCTGGAACGCTCATTAAGCATGGTGACAAGTACAGTATTGAGCATAAGTACAAATGTAAATGTGGAAAGGTCTTGAAAATCTACCAAGTTCCCGGTGGAACTAGCAGTTGTTTTCGATACTTCTACCTTAACCCAGATTTGGAAGGAAAAAGCTACGATGTGGGCGAAGTAGTCTTGACATGCCAATCGTGTGGCAAGTGTCTATGAATTGAGAAGCGATTGTCTAAAATTAACAATATTCAGGCCATGCCTTTTATAGGTGTGGCTTTTTTGTTCATAAGGTCGTAATAAAGAATCCGGGCGTAATTATTTGGTTTTAGGTTAACTTTTGTTCTTGGAAAACAATATCATCTGGAGTAACGACTGTGGCTACCAAGATTAAAGTTGAATCTGAAAAGTTGCGTGGCTTGCTCAACAATGTGACAGATGTTGCCAGTTTCTTCTTGATGAATAAGCCGTTGGATGTTAATGGCAAAAGCTTGCAAGAAGATATTGGTGAAACACTTGATATCGCCAAGTATCTGGTTGATAATTTGTGGGATGTGTCTGTATGGCACGACAATGAAACTGTAACAGTTGATGTCAAGGATTTGGAGCAACTGCTAGGTTCGTGCAAGCATATGCATGAATTCTTTGGTCAGTATCTATCTGCTGGTCTGATGGAGCAGGTTGGTGGTTTTTTGGACGATATGCAGAAATCTGTTGAGTCTTTAGACGGCTTCGACAAGAGAATCCGGGCGTAATTATTTGATTTTAGGTTTAAGATTGTTCTTGTCAGTTAGTTGAACAATATGGAGGCTGGCATGTTTCAGGCTGCTTTAAGAAATGGTTGCAGGTATTGCGGTCCTACTTCTCTAAGTGCTGTTACGGGCATAGGCACCAAGGAGATCGCACAAACTGTGCGACACTATTATCCTGCAATCAAGCGAGTTCGTGGGTTGCACACAGTTGGATTAACGAAAATTCTAGACCACTTTGGTGTCCAATATAAGACCAAACCATGCAAGGGATCCTTGCGAACTTGGGTAGAAGATTATCGCAGAGCTAACACTCCATATATCGTTCATGTTAGCAACCATTATTTGGTAGTTTACAACAACCAAGTGGTTTGTACACAGTTTGGTGGCGAAATAGGTCCGCTGACAAAAAGCAAATATTTGCGATGCAGGGTGCATCGATATTGGATGATCGAATCTGATCCCAAGAAAGGGGTAGAGATTCCAGCTGCCAAGGTTGAAAAGCGACTTAGTGTGAGGTCTAGTTTCAGGCGCAAGGTTACTAATATTTGCGATAAGTACGACATTGCATTTGAGGATTGGGACTATCTGGACTCCAAGGGCGAGATGAGTATCTGGATGTATTTACCAGATGAGATGATTGAGAAGTGTTTTGGTGGTGCAGACCCTTGGCATGAGGAGCATTATTTCGATTCTTATGAGGAATGTTGGAATCGTCTGCAAGAAGTCCTCAAGGTTGTCGAACCCTCTAGCAAGAAGAAGTGCAGAGCGTGATGTTTAGCAAGATTCTCAATTGGTTTTGCAAGCCTGTCGCCAAGGTTTATCTTTGGCGATGGGTGGAGGATCGTTGGGGTTTTTGCGAGGCCTATTCGCCCGAAGAGGCTATGAAAGTAGCTCTTGCTGCTCAGAAGTCTTATCTAACGGTAGATCAAGCTTCTTTGCGGGAATCGACCTATGGCGAGGTAGCTTACCTTCGCAAAGCCTACAGCTGGCTTTACAGCGGTGAGGTTGTCCTTGCTGTGAATGAAAAATAGTTGGTTTTGATTTCAGGGAGATTTTGAAATGAGTGCAATTGTCGAAGAGAAGCAGCATCTTGTTCATCCTGATGTACCGCCCGGAGTGTATTTGTGCGAAGTAGATGCCAGCGAATTTACCACAACTCGCTGCGTCATGATTTATCAACAATGTGATCAAAAGACCTTTGATGATTACATTAAAAGCACTCCTCCCATGTTCCAATTGTGGCGGGACAGGATCGTTGTCGGGTTTGTGACTTGGGATAAAAAGTCCAACGAGTTGGAAATAATACATGTGATGAGCGGATGCAGGAGGAAAGGCTTTGCCAAAACTCTTTTGGCTTACGCTGACCAGATCGCTGGATGTACGCTGATAGACAACGGTTACCGAAATGAAGTGGGCAGAAAGTTTCTCAAAGCTTTGGGAAGAAAGCTTGCCAAGAAAAAAGGATCATGTCGCAAAGAGGTCGGATATGTCTTTTTATTTGACTTACAAAGGGCTATGAATCGCAACGAACTTCCGATCCTGTCTTCTGAGAGGCTGGACAGCGGGCGGTCACAAAACAACATCTAAAAGTTATCTTTCATCGTACTCTTAGGATTTATATTTAGGAGAATCAGAAATGACTGATAAGAATAATCCGCTTAGAGCTGATTTTTTATGGTTCAGATTGGTAAATTCGATTATTACTGAGGATGGAAATTTTATTGCCAAAAACACACCATGTTTGGCACTCAGGTGGAGTAGTGATACAGGAAAAATTGAAGTCAAATGTTATGCACATTTACATCAAGATGTCGATAAAGAGTGCGTGGCTCCAGCAGTTGGCAGGGGTCTCACTATTGCTGTAAAGCCAGATGACTTGGAATATATTGAATTAGAATCAAATGTCAGTTGCTGGCAACGCATGATGAATGAAAAATTTGGATTATAGTTGATGGCTAAGTCGGTCACTATATTTGGTGGCAAGTTTTATAGTGTAGATTTTAAAATTAACAGCTAAGGAGTTTGATCATGGCTGATGAGAAGTCCAAGAAACCAAAGTGCAAGTTGTCAGGCGAAGATGGGAACATCTTCAATCTAATTGGAATCGCTTCTGCTACGCTTAGAGGCGCAGGGCAAGGCGATAAGGCTGATGAGATGACCGCAAGAGTGTTTAATTCAGGTGGCTACGAGAAAGCCCTAGTAATCATTTGCGAATATGTGGATGCTCGTTAGTAGTTGTAGTAATTTTTATAAGTATCATTAATTAATAAGCAACAAGTAAAATATACAATAATAAATATATTTAATAAAAACATGTGGGGGCCACTATGAGAAACAGAATAATATGTCACAGGGCAAACATAAGTGGTAGCGATAGCAACCGAGAAAATCGTCTATTTGCAATAGTAGATTGTTTGTCCGCAGGATTTGATGTTGAAATAGATGTGAGGATGTTTGGTGAAGATTTGTATCTAGGCCATGATGAGAGACAGGAAAAAATAGATTTGGATTTCCTTTTGACTCACAAGGATATGTTGTGGGTTCATTGTAAGGATTTTGAATCACTCAACTACCTGACTAATAAGACAGATCTTAATTATTTCTATCATGACAAAGACGAGCATACTTTAACATCTTGGGGATACATTTGGACATATCCTTTGTGCAAAGTTGGTCCGAGAAGTGTAATTGTTTGCAAGAACGAAATGGAAGTAGAGAAGTATATGACGCTGGATTGCCATAGAATATGTTCTGATTGGGTAGTTGATTGATGCCCCCTTGGCAAGACTGTTCTTAAGTTCTAAAATGATCAGCGATGTGGTTTTTTGTGGTATCTATTGGGATTAGTAACCATGAATCAGCATCTGGCTTTTGTCTATTTGAAACAAAAAGAACTTGTTGAAACGCAGATCAAAATTATTGAACACTATCGCAGCCTTGACAAGACTATCAGGCCGATATATTTCTCTAAGAAATATTGGAAAAACGCTCATAGAATTAGAGAACTAGAAACTTTGGATCACGACATGCTTTTTGAACCAGCCAAAGGTGGTTTATTCGTTTGCTCAAATTCCGTTCAATATCTGACAGATGTAATGAATCGTGGTTTTCAGGTCAATGGCAAAGCTCTAAACAACAAAGTTATAGAGAAACAATTCATTTTGTCTTACATGGAAAGAGCACACACTTTTGTCAATTCTCTGCAAAAAGATGGTTTTCATGAATTGCACATTGACAGGGATCGGGCAAAGATACTAGCTCAAACGAAGTGCAATTATAAAGTTAGCGATTTTAAATCGCCATACAGGACTATGATTGTAGTTTACCCGGATGATTTGGCGCAGGACTTCAAAGACGAACATACAGAAAGTCTACCAGCATTAACCTTCTGTCACCATGATTACGAAGAAGAATTACTTCAAATTAATCATTACTACATCGATGGCTTCAAAAGTAGCAAGTTTATACATACAGATAACTACTTTTCCTTCGGAAGCGGTCTGAATAATTATAACTTCACCATAGAAGAATGTTTGAAAAGCTTGATGCATCTGCATGATAAAGATGGATTGAATAATCATGCTTATTATTATACACGGATAGCAGTAAATGCACTGATGATTGCTACCAATAAAGACTGGTCAACCCCTTTGGGGCAACAATACGAAAATGAAGGCAGAAAAACGAGATTGAAGGTTCGTGCTGCATTGCCCAGAAACGGTGCAAATTTGCAGTTTACAAGCAGCAAGATCAGCATGAATATTCCTACGCTGACCATGCCCAGCCCTCAAAATAATGGCGTTTCTGCGAAGCTTGGGAGCAGACAACGCTGGCATACCAGAGAGTGCCATTGGCGAAGGGTTCGGGTTGGATCAGATAAGCGTCACGAATGGCGTTGGATTGATAGTTACGAAGTTAGCAAGGATCTCAAGCCATTGGACGCAATTATTGCGACTCAGCATCAATTCACGCATGAATTGTGAGCAATATATTACTTTGTTAATACAGCATGAATATATTAATACCAATGGCTGGTGATGGAGCTAGATTTAAGCAGTCAAATAAAAATGTAATTAAGCCTCTTATTGATATAAGAGGCAAGCCTATGGCTATTCGGGCGATTGAAACTCTAGGATTAGAGGGAAAATTGATTGTTGTTCTTCGTAAAAACGAGGACGGCAACACTATTTATAAAGTTTTAAAAACTTACCTGAATAACTTTGAAGTTGTTTGGGTGGAAGAACTTACTCAAGGACCGGCTTGTAGCGCTTTACTTGCTAAAAGTTACATAGACAATACCGAACCCCTTATAATCACCAATTGTGATCAAATCATGACTTGGGATCCGCATGGATTTTCCAACTACATCAAAAATATTAATTACGATGGAATCATAGTAACTTATTTTTGCGATAAAAATAAAAACAGTTATGCGAAATGTCGAGCCGATGGATTGGTAGATTTAATATTAGAAAAAGTAGTTTTAAGTGACATTAGCTTGAATGGCATTCATTATTGGAAGCACGGCAAGGATTTTGTCTGGAGTGCGGAAGAAATGGTAAGTAAAAATGGAAGAAGTGTGAATGGCGAGTTTTATATTTCTCAAACATATAATTATCTTATTGACAAGGGATGCAAAGTAGGAATTTATCACATCCCCAACAGTTGGCATCATGCAGTCGGCATACCCGAAGACTTGGAAAATTTTTTAAATAATGAAAACATACAATTTAAATGATTATTTAAGAGGATGGTTCATAGGAAATTTCGAGCCATCAATATTCCAAACCTCTGACTTTGAAGTTGCATTGATGAGGTTTCAAAAGGGCGAGTTCGTAGAAAAGCATATTCACAAAATTGCAACAGAATACAATGTCTTGGTATCTGGCAGCATGACTATCATGGGTAAAAAATTGGCTGCTAACGACATTTTTGTCATATATCCGGGAGAAATAGCAGATCCTGTTTATCATGAAGACAGTGTGGTATTGGTCGTAAAGGTTCCTTCTGTCAAGGGGGACAAATACAAGGTGGAAACATGAAACTTTTCGTTGATAAAGTAGTTCTAGGGGAATACTTTGTAGTTGAATATTTTTTGGAATCTGCGACGAATCTCGCAGATGCAGCTTTAGCCTTGGCAATTGGGCAAAGTGTTGGTAACCCCAAAGAAAGAAATAAATGGGAAACTGATGAACTGTTTGAAAATCATTCCTGTTTAATATTGGGTGACGAGGGAATCATGTCTTCTCGTCGTGATGGATTGGTAAAAATAGCATTTCCAAATAAAAATATGGATTGGGATGGAGACGGTGTCTCACAACTTCTTTGCATGATTATGGGAGGACAACTCGACATAGACATCATCAAAAAATGTCGAGTTGTTGACATTCACATTAGTGATAGTATTTATAATGGACACTTTAGAGGTCCGAAGTTTGGAATAAATGGTATTAGAGAATATACCGGCGTACAAAACAAACCTTTGCTTGGTGGAATAGTCAAACCCAAGACTGGTATTTCCGTTCATGGGCTTTTGGATATAGTCAAAGAAATGGTGGATGGAGGGGTAAATTTCATCAAGGAAGATGAAATTATGTCCAATCCTTCAGTGTGTCCTCTGAAAGATCGTGTGCCTGTAATAAGCAAATATTTGCAATGCAAAAGGGTGATTTATTGTTTCTGTATAAATTCTGATCCTATGCATGTCATTTCTAGAGCCAGAATGGTTATGGAAAATGGCGGAAATGGTATTCATGTTAATTTTTGGAGCGGTCTGGGAGTTTATAAATCCTTGAGAGATCAAGATTTGCCGCTATTTATGCATTTTCAAAAAAGCGGGGACAAAATACTTACAAATCCCAATCATGATTACAGTATCGCTTGGAATGTTTTATGCAAGCTTGCCGGATGGATGGGTGTAGATTTCATTCATGCTGGAATGTGGGGTGGATATATGAATGAAAGTGAAGAAAGCCTGCGTAAAACAATTGAGCTTTTAAATTCTCTCCAAGTCATGCCAGCCTTGAGTTGCGGGATGCATCCCGGACTTGTAGATGCGGTAACGAAGAAATTCGGAATCGATTACATGGCAAATGTGGGCGGGGCAATTCATGGTCATCCAAGTGGAACAAAAGCTGGTGCAAGGGCTATGAAACAAGCCATAGATGGTTATCATGGCAAAGAATATGCAGATGCGATTGAAAAGTGGGGCAAGGTTGAATAATCAAATACAATAATCTTCAGGCATGATGCTCTTGGAAAGATATTCAATTGCTCTTGCAAGAATATCTGCGTCATCATTGAATTTCCCCAATCCCAAATTACATGAATTGCAGATGTAGCCTCTGAAAGCATTCGAGAAATGACAGTGATCTAAAATCCAATGATCTGTGATTTGCTTACAGATTGGACATGGTCCTGTGGATGGCGGTGGGTTTTGTTTTTTCAACTGGTTTCTTATATTGATTAATTTGTAGGTGCATTCTTTGCAAGTATTTTTTCGTCCTGCTTCTTTTGTTGAAAAGTGAGGAAACTCCTCAATATGTTTTAAGGCTTTGCATCCACGGCAAATTTTTTCCATGCACTAATGAAGTGTCATCAGTTGAAAAACCCAAAATTATCCAGATCTTTTTCGGCAACATATTCAACAAACTTTTTTCTTGGTCTCCAGTACATCGTAGGAGCCGTGAACCTGCTTAAAGAATAGTCTCTATGTTTGCCTGCGTTGTGTACAAATCCTCTGTCTTTATAGAATTTATCCAACTTTTTTTTATATCCTCGTTCTGCTTGTGGCGACAAGACGACTGGCTTTTGTACTTCGTAGGCATAGTCTTTAATCCAATTTATAATATCTCTGCCTATGCCTTTTCTTCTATGCTCTTCGGGCACCTTGATGCTGCTGATATAAATCTGATTGTCTTCCTCAAATGCGTACAATTCCACAAAAGGATATTGTTTTTTAATTTCAGGTACAATTGATAATTCTGCCATCTTTATTCCTTGTACTTTAAAACCTACCAAGCCATTTCCACATTCCTTTTTTAGTTATTTCGGCTTCTGGGTATCTTTTATCTATGAATGCCTGTCCATCGTCACTTGGTTCATCAAACATTATTTTTGCGCTAGGAAATTCTTTTTTCAAAGCCTCAATCATCTTGGCAGTTATGGTGTTTTTTCGATATGGCTTTCTTACGCTCATAATAGAAACATGAATTTCATTTTCGTCGCTCAAGCCTTCCAGCAATCCCAAAATTTTATCTGTTCCTTTAACTTTCTTTTCTTTTCCTTTTTCGATTCGGATCCTTGGTTCATCCTGACCCGTGGTATCACGCATTTTTGCGCCCCAGACATCATTGATTGGGCTTGCTCTGCCTCCTGCAAAAACAGACAAAGAGTGTGGAATAGGAACTCGTAGATATGGAATCTTACCGGCTCTCATCTCATCTGCCGATTCCTTTGAATCCATAAAATACACCATAGTAAAACCAGCCGGAAACATGAGGTATTTTTTGGGAGTTCTAACAACAACTATGTTATCTTTTAAATCTTCCACTTTGAAATCTTTTAGAGGCTTATCATCAGCCAGCACGCTTTTGCCTGAAAGACTAATTCTAGGCATTTCATTCAGAATAAATTGCTTGAAACTTAACATGTTGTATTTATTACTACCTCATTAAAATCAATATCCTATGAGCATAAATACTGTATGCTTAAAATAATTATTGCTGTGCAATGTGTGTTAAATATGATTGTGAGTATTTTGGGCTTTTATCCATGTTGGATTTTATCCAAAATGATTTTCACACATCCATCCGCCCAAGGTGATGTAGGAGCTTATATATTCGGTGCGTTTTTTGGGAGCCTTCCCATAATTTCTATGATATCCGCTATTACAAGCATGTGTTTAATTAATAAGAAACCAGACTTGGCATTTTTGTTTAATTTAATACCATTTATTCAAGTTATCACATTTTTTGCTTATGTGATTTATTTAATCGTCTACTGATTTGACTATCTGGTCAAATCCCGAATCAACTTTCCAAGCATCTCCAAGTTCAACACGGATAACACATCTAATTGTTGGATAGTTTTTTCATCCAATTCGGCTTGTTCTTCATCTGTAATCGCTGCTTTGCTGTAGTCTTTGACAAATCGCTGCACATTGTCCAAAGTATTGCTAAGAATTCTGAGATTGTCGATTCGCTTCTCTCTAAGTTTCATTCTTGTTTGCATGTCAAGGTTCTTTTCGTCTGCTGGCCCCTCCAATATGTCATTTTGCAACTTTTGTATATTCGTGTTCACGATACCCAGCGTATCTTCAATTAAATCCAGTTTTTGTTCCATGTTTTCAATAGACGAGATTCTTTTTAGAGCTGTGTTTGGATCGGATAATAATTTTGCAAAAACATCTATTGGATGTATCTGTTTATTTTGCAAACTCAACATTATTTTTTGTTTAGTTTCAGGCCACACCTGTTGTAATTTTACAACCTTTTCCGTCACATCTTTAATTTCCGATGCAATACTTCTGGCTTCTTGGGCTTGAATCATTAAGGGCTTAACGACTGGTGTTTTAGCTTGCCCCGGTAGAGCAGCACCCATCATCATAGCTAATTCGGCTGAAGAAATTTCTTGTAACTCAAGCCACTCTTTGAAGGAAGTATTCATGAATTTATTTATATAAATCCTATATAAATTAAAAGGTGTAATATGTTGACATTTAACGAATATCTAGCAGATAGATTTCCTGAATTCTACGAAGAAGCAAAAAAAACCGGCCTGCTAGGTAAAGTTTTGGATTTGGCCAAGAAAATGCCTCTAACTGCTGCTGCGTTAGCTTCTGGAGCCACAGGAGTTGGATTAAGCAAATATGCTGCGAAGCAAGCCGAAATCGATTATCATCCTATTGAAATAAAACAGGCCAAGGAAAAGCTGCCTCCTTTAAAGCCTTCCAAAAATAAAATAGTTGGCAAAATAGAAGATGCTGGTATGGTTTGAAATATTACAACTTTGCTTTTTTTAACTTGGTGTAATACTTAGGATCTTCTTCAAGGTGTGCTAAAGCTATTTTCAGGATCCTTTCCTCATGTTTTCCCACCACATCCAATTTTTTGATCTTGGCATGTTCCGTTTCGGTATTGATTCCATCGACCAACTCTTGCATTTTATATTTTGATATGTCGATGCTTGCTTTTTTGGCAAGTCTTTTAACATCTTTTTGAGTGTAATTAGATTCATTGAGCCATATTTTAAAATTCATGTGACACCGTTGCATTTTATGTTATCTATTCAAATATATATAAAATGACTATGAAACAAATGATGTTCAAAGAATGGCTTAGTGTAACTGAAAGCACAATATTCTCAGAAGCTGTGCAGGAAATAAGTTATGCTGATACGATAAAGAGAAAAATGTTCGGTCCTGTGTATCATGGGACAACAGAAGAAAAGCATGATGCTATTCAAAAAAGTGGATTTCATGTTTTTGTTGGAGGAGCATCCACGGGCGATGTTTCACACGGATATGACATAAGACCTTATGGCAATACTCCCTATCCTCCTCCTGTACATCATTTGGGATATGGAATTTATTTCACAACTAGCAAATCTATTGGCAAGATGTACAACCGTGGCACCAGCAAAGGTTTGAAAGAATATTATTTAGATGTGCCAAGACTGTTAACTATTAATTTCGCCAGTCCATCAAAAATGATGAACTGGTGGCGTGAACATGGTTATGACATGGATGCCAGTATGGATGAAACCAAAAGAATACAAGCCACAATAAACCTCACGGAAACCCTCAAGAAGAAGTACGATGCAGTATACTTCAAAGGCAGAGGTATTCATAAACTCTTAGATGGAGATCAGATTTGTGTTTTTGATCCCAAAAATATTTATTTAGTTAATTCAGCTTTAAGTGCGGAGGGAGAATTCGCTCCCAAGGACAGAGTGATAATAAAAGATACAAATATTGTAGCAAAAATTGTATCAGTAGATTCTCAAGGAAATATTTATGTTTCATATGAAGATCCAGATAGAAGTATCTTGCATAGATATGGCGATGAATTTATGCAAGATACGATTAAGAAAATGGACAACGAATTTTTGTTAAGAATTCAAACTAATACACAATCAGCAACTCCGGAACAAGCGATCCAGAAATATCTGGATTTCCATTTGCCAGCAAAGACCAGAAATATAAAACTTCCAAAAGAATGGCTAGGAAGAAAATTAAGAAAAGGCGAAAGGGTTTAAGCCAATTTACGGAGAAATACTATGAGTTGCTCACAAGATGTTTGCATAAATGCTGCTGGCGAGACAGTTGCCAATAGTCTGGCAGAATACACTTCTCAATATGAATACATGATCAAATATCAGAGCAAACCACCCTCTGTTACGACTTCGCTCTCTTACTATGATTACCTTAGATTTGTAAATGCTCAAATTGCTTTATTGCAAGCCAAAACTGCCGGATACATTTGTGAAAAAAATGGATCATGTACCTGCAAAAAACCTGCCGTCTATTATCCAGATTACAAAGGATCCGAAGTAGCTGGAATAGTTCCTGCCATAACTGTTTGTCAGCGAGACTTATCATCTACTAACAGGGTTTTAGATACCAATCCTCCGGGAAACTACAATGGTGAAGGATTTACCTGCAATCCAAAAATATTCAACGCTACCTACAAAGACGCAGACAGTTATGCCAGTGTTGCTGCCATAACTGTCTGCAATCAGAATTTATAATTATTGAGGAAAGCCGTAATAAGTTTCTTCTAGAGAAAAGCCAGACGGAGTTATTTGCTCATAAGCTTTTTTGGTTTCCATCGCTTTCTGACCATAAAGTGTAAATGTGTCATCATGTTTCAAAGCATAAGGCCAATTTAACACCCATACTGTCTGGTTTTGTAGCTGCTCAACAATATTGTCCACATCAACATCTGGTGGAAGATTCGACAATACGGTATTTAAGTCATAGGTTTTTACTTGAAATGTAATTTGTGGATATGGCTGACTCATTTTATATTTCCTCTATTTGTTGAAGTTGCATTCGTTTCGCCTTTTCTTTACTTGCTTTTCCATATGATCCCAAGCCGCCTAATTTTTGGAGTGCTTTGGATGCAACTGAACCAGCCGGTTGTGTGCCATGCAACAATAGAGCGAAAGGTTTGTCATCCTTCCACGCATGCGAATCATCATGATCTATTTCCAAGCCGATATGTTCGTTCCCTTCACGGTCAACCCATTTATAATTTTCTGCTTCCTCGACTGAGAACACAACAACAGAAAACTTAAGACCGTATTGATCAATAAGTTTATCGTATTTGCCACCCTTGGAAACTGTAATACGGAAGTTATTTGGTAAAGGCATGTTTTTGATTAAATAAGGCACGCTCTTAGTGTAAGTGTAAAACAAAATATCAGACATATTTTCAGCAACCTTAATCCAAGCCTTCATATAATTATCATTAAAAAAGTCGCCGCCTACATGCAATCTAAAAATCTTCTCGCTTCTTGGAAGCTGGTATTCAATAGCAGTTTGAATTGCGGCTGCCATCCCTTGAACATCGTTTACACCAATTGTTTTAAGAGCATCGAAGTTATCCCATCTTTGCTTTCTCACACCGGATCGCAAAGCCTCTTGAGATGCAGCATAACATCTAAAATCTATGTCTGGAGCATCCTTTATTTTACCAGTCGCTCTATCTGCCTTGGTAAGACAAGTGCCTGCAAATGGACAGGTGAAACCAGCAGGTAAATTGAAGTTGAAATGTGGAATTTTTTCGTTAGGACCACTTATCTTCAACATGCACTTTCGTGTGCTTGCTTCCAACCATAATTTAAAATCTAGCATAATAGGTATTTACAACAAATTATATTAATTTTAATTACAGTAATCTATTTTGCTTCATTTAAATACATGTACAACAGAACAGAAATTGCTTCTACCCAAGGCAAAAAACAGAAAATCAAACTTAAAACTGAAAACTTGGAATAACTTAAGGCTACGGCAGCAACCCCAGAAACAAATGAAACCACAGGAAATGTAAGAAACAACCAGCAAATAATTAAAGCAGCAATGTCTTTTTGCGCTTGCGGACTGTCCATGCCCATAGCTGCCCCCATGAGACAAGGAACGATGCTTATTAATCCAAGCATGATATTAAGAGCGCCAAAAATCCACGCCATAACTATCATGTGTCGCCTTTTGCATTTTGATCAGCGGGTATGCTATTGTAGTAGAAGGAATCAGTGTCCTCTGTTATCCATCTGTCTGATCTCTCGCATACAAATAGTTTTTTATCTACTTTGTATCTTGGAATATTTTCTGGATCAAGCGGTTTAGTTATAAAATCTGAATCACGCCATAAAATTCTATTATTTGGTTGAAGTGCAAAACATCCATTGTCTAGTTTTAACAAATGAGCATTTTTATATTCGTGAGGAGTATGACTGAAAGAATTGTTTTCCCAGTCAAATGTCATCATGTAAGTTCCCCACACCATAGACTTATCTTTGAGTATACTTCTGCACCTCACATTTGTGAGATAATCAAAAGAACAAACTGTCATTTCATTTCCAAAACAATTCCAAAGTTGCAATAAATCAATATCTAAATTAGTAGCATCGGGTTTATGCACTAATGCGGATATTGGCACATTAGCTCTTTGTACTCCGCTATCTGTCATTACATGAAATAACAACGCTCTGCCAGCAACGCTTCTGGCAGCAAAAACGCAAACATTTTCAAATTCACCAATATGTTCTTCATAATCGAACATATGTTCTTTTCTCATTAAGGCATAAAAGTGACTTATACTAATATTCATAAAATTATATAGTTTTAAGAAATACATAAATTATGGAAAGCTTAGCCAGATTAGTTGCATTTATATTTTTAATCATTTATTTATTTCTTTTGTCAGTAGAAATAGGATGTCTAATTGGAATTATCACGAAATTTCTACCACAGTTTGGCGGATATTGGTATTTTCTTTGGATTCCAATACTAATATTTGCAAATTGGTTTGCAACTATTTTTGTAATTACAATTTTATCAAAAATAAAAAGTTCTTGACTTAAATTCTATCAAAGCAGATAATTCTTTAGTAATGAGGAAATCTGTTTGAAACAGTGCAAGAGATGTATCATATGTTTTATCACTGGAGAACCTTTTTTGGGATGGTTCGCAATTTATCTAATTGTTTTGTGTTCATTCGGGTATTTAATTTTTCTTTACAAAACGCAAAATACTAAAAATAAAACTATCGAAAACTATTTGGCTGAAATAGAATATCTGGACAAACAAAACGCAGAATTGCTCAAAGAAAATAATAGACTTTTACGATTGTTGCCTGACGGCATGGAGAATTAATGGAAAGTGAAATTGTTATTATTGCGATTAGAGTGATAAAAAGACTTAGCTGGGTTTGTTTAGCATATGCCTCCGCAAGTCTTATAAGGATTTTGTTTTATTTCGATCAATATAAAGATACGCTATTAGTGAACATTTGTGGTCTGATAGCATCAATTCTAGTTCTTTTAATGCTTTACTCGGGGTATGAAACTAATAATGATTAAAAGAACATTATTTCCCAGCAGGCCTTGTTCGTGTTTTGTTTTTTCACAGCATTATCCTGTGAGTTATGGATTTGATCGTGGTGTATTAAGATGTAATTCAGCCTTGTGGGATCAGCAGGGATGGTCGTATCATTGGGGTGTTATTTATTTGCACAAATCCATGATATTTACAGGTGATTGGCAGAGTCATGTAGGTGTGGAGAATTTTTAATGTTGATGCAAAATTGCAAGAGTGGTGATCAGTTTGGTGTTAATTTCAATTGGGATTATGTTTTGTTGCAGATCAGAGAATGTGTAGAAGATCATTCTGAAACGAGGATTAAGCTCAAATTCAATGATGTGGATGACTTGATAGAAAGTTTGCAATATTTTCAAAAAAAGTTGAGATTGTGGAAGGAAGCTGTGGGTCATCAGCGAGTTGATGAGACAGAAGAACAATATTATATTCGTGTATATTCAGTTTTGAGAGAAAACAATTACTTTCTGCCAGCACAGGAGGCTTGATGAAGGAGTTTAAATTTAAAGTGAAATTCGTGGATAATATTAAGTTTTATCCAAAACCTGCACCGTCTATCAAGGAAAGAACAAAAACAGGATCAGCCACAGTTCTTTCAGAATCAGAGAAAGAAGCTGTGGCTGATGTCAAATATCAATACAAATTGTTGGGATTAAAAGTTGTGGAAATTAGTCAATATTGACAACATTTCCGTCACTTGCACCACAAATTGATTTGAGTGTAAGTGCGTCAATCGTATCTTTCATGGCTCTTACAGAACCATCTCCCATGCATGTCATGGCTACGCCTGAATGGAAAGAAAATGGTTCATCGTTGGGACCACAGTTGTTGGTTGTCCACAAGCAGGTTGCTGGTCCACCAATTGGGTTTTGATTATTGTTGATTTTCGCAACTTTGCTTGCAGTTGAATTGCTAGGACCAGAAACGCCGTTTGCACAAGCGTCTGGGTCAGCCCATGCATAGACTCTTCTTGCTGGAGTAATTCCACCGTTGCCTGCAATAGGATGACCGGGAGCAGCTACAGGTGAATTTCTAGCAGAGCCTGCTCCAAAAGTTGCAACGCCGGGATGCGCTCTTCCAGCATCTTCAATAACTAGAATGGTATTAGAAGAACCATCGGCTACGGAGGCTACTGTTGAGCCATTGGCATTTAACATTCCAAAGAATTTACCTCTGTACTGGGCAGAACCATTTCCAATTGCTCTTGCTCCTGTGCCTTCGTCAATATCAGTAATAGACACGCTCATGTAATCGATGCATCCAAGGTTCTCACCAGCAGACCTGCCGATAGGAGATAGTGCTGTGCTTGGGCAAACGAATGTTTTCACTTGGGTCTGTGCGCCAACCCAACCGCTGGGAAAAGAAGGATCATCATAATCCAATCCTCTTGATGTATTATGAAGATAATTGCGGTTGTAATTAGCAGGAACTGGACTTGATACATCAAATAGCTTATAAGTATTTTCTTGCTCAACATAAGGTAAAATCTGTGTTGCCCAAGAATGAATAGTGTAGAGTGTAGCGTTGTTTCCGGTGCTATCTACTTGTCCGGGTGTTGGTAATTTGCCGTTAGCACTTTCAAAGTTGTGCATGGCTAATCCAATTTGTTTCATATTGTTGCTGCAACTCATTCTGTTGGCAGCTTCTCTTACTTTTTGTACAGCTGGAACTAGAAGTCCCACAAGGACTGCGATAATAGCAATCACAACTAAAAGCTCAATAAGTGTAAAACCCTTGCGTTTCATTTTTTCTCCTATTTTATCTTTGCGAGAAAATATTTAGATGAGGTAGAATCTATATCTCGATGAAGTATTTGTGAAGAAAATATGAACAAATGATGAAGAAAAAAAGGTTTGATTTTAAGAAATTTCATGGTACTATGCCACAATCAAAGGAGGATTTCTAATGCAAATGCCTGTGAAGTGTGATAGATGTCGTGCCAGTTTGAAGAATGTCACTTTGAGCAAATTTAATGGTGACATTATGTGTGATCCATGCACGGATAAAGAGCACAATCACCCGCAGTTTAGTTTTGCAGAGCAAATATTTTTAGCAATGTCTAAATTTGACTCTGCTTTCAAAGGCATTGGAAAACCAGCCGATCTTTGATGCAGGAGAAATGGTAATGCCGTTTAAAAACAAGTTAAAAGCAGAGGAGTGGCGTTTGGCTTGGCGTTTAAAGAACAAGGACAAGTTAAGAAAACAAAGACTAGAGTGGGAAAGCAAGAATCAAGAGAAACTAAAACAATATTCAAACAACAGGAGAAATAAGTGTTATACTCAGGTGCATTCAGACATTTGATGGATCCGTGTAGCGGTGCATTTGAGCACTTTAGCCATGCAAGAGTTTTTAGAAGATATGCAAGCAATTTCGGAAAACTTAATAATATAGAATCAAGCTCCTTTCTTTATGTGACGGGAAGATTTAGAAAAAGATATTGGAAAGGAGTTTGATGGAACGATTTACTTGCTGGAGTTGGGACAGAACTTGCAGCACAATAATGCCAACGCCAAGAATTAGAGAATCTTATGTTTGGCCAAGATGGGGTCAAATTAGTGCCAATTGGAGTGATGACTATTTTTTTAGTAGCAATTTTCCATGTTTTTACAGCAAATATTATTGGAAAAAAAATGATGTTATTTAGAGTAGGTGAAAGAAGTGAAAATTGTGCTTTTAGTATGAACTATAATCGTTCTGTAAATTGGGTTTGGTCAGTAGATTCAACACTAGGCATAATGAACATAGCATTTTCAGGTTGTTTTGAATGGAATGATTGGTTTTGCATCTATTCCAGCTATGAGCACTGGGGTGTCAAAATATGATTAATTGTCTATGTGCTTTATTAATAATTGCCTGTATTGGAGGAATGGTTTTTCTCTGCATAGAACATTTTCAATCATGATGAATAGATCCCGTTGCGTCATAATTTTTCGATACTGGAGAAATGGCAAACTATTTCAATTACAAGCAGATGTTAAGTCTACCGCAGTTGGAATAAAGGTTGCCCACGACACAAGCAAAAAGTGTGAAGTTGAAAAGGCAGAGTGGTTAGCAGAAGTTCTACCACTTTTCGGTGAACCAATAGTTACTGGAACACGATTTGGTTTGCAACATCATAAGAGTTTATTTTAAACAACAAAAGCATCGGGACTCACTCTAAGAGGATCTCCGTATTCATATCCAATTGAAGAAGGTATAAGGTCTAAAGGATCTTGCACTCCATCTTGATCCCAATCAGTATAGATTGGTATGAATCCGATGGTGTTATCTGGAGAATCACCACCAGCTGGAAGATCTGGTTGAGAAGTTAATTGCTTGACTAACCTCCATGTAATCATCTTGAGTCCATTTTGCAAAACTAGATTTACAGTAATACCTAAGTCTTGTAATTTTGTACCAACTCCCAATGAATATCCTGCGTTTCCGATGGGTTGTGAATTTGCAGTTTCAAGATAGGCTGCTTCAAAGAAATTGTATAGATGAGTTGCGTCAGTAAAAATTATGTCATTTCCATTTTCTATAATAGCTGGAGATGCTGCTCTAAAAGTAACCAAGGCTGTATTTACATTTACAACAGGATAAAGATAAGCAGTATTAACGACTGTAATCCATCCGTCACTGAATGGATTAGTTATTACATTATTGAATTCAGCACCATCTTTTTCAGATACAATTTTCAATCTTCCTTGTTGATCATTTACTTGAAGCATGTTTAAGGTTCGTTGCAAGGAAACACCATTAAAAATAGAAGTATCAAGCCCTCCCTCAGTTGCCAAATTCCTCAAAACTGGTGTGAGTTTTGTTGTGTATTCAACCGGGTTAGAATAATTTGGCATGATGCAACCTTTTCCTCATGATTATTTATAATTTTAAATAAAAATCCTCCTGCATATTTTTTAGCAAGAGGACTATAAATGTTATTGATATTTAATTAATTTAATTTTTCTCTTCAGGTGTACCAGCGGAAATAGCTACAGAAGCAGCTGCTCCAGCCTTAACACTAACTTCTAAAACGCCAGTAATTTCAACAACACCTTCTCCCAAGTCGGCATCTGCAACAACATTGATTTGTGCGTCACCAAGTTTGCCGGTGGTGACAGCTTTGCAGCTAAGACCATCTTCGGAAACTTCTAGGGTCAGTACAGACTCGTCAGACACAGTCCACTTGGGTGTGCCATCGATTTCAGCGGGGTTACCAGCTTTAGTGACTGGAGAAACATTCAAAGTAACCATTTGACTATCAGTTAATACAAGCATCGGAATTCTCCCTTGTGAATAGAAAGGTTTTTCTGAAACACTAAAAGACAAGATAAGTTTTTTGCTTTTTCTTTTCTTTTTAACAGGAGGGCAAAAAAACTTTAGTAGCCAATACCAAAATTTTGTCAACATAATACCTCCTAATATTATGTAGATA
>JACCDP011414251.1_pt1 | contig 22940 bp, 41 predicted proteins | sample 7445841 | NCBI WGS metagenome assembly JACCDP01 (sample SAMN15323441, study PRJNA562643) | freshwater metagenome | isolation source: river surface water | place: USA:Blue River Watershed | collected 2017-08-17
CGGGTATCGGTACATGAACGCCTCTGTTTTTAACAGCAAGGATTCTTTTGTCGGAGGCACATAACTGGAGTATTTAGCTTTCCAGTTGATGACCTCGTTAAAATACCGGTTTACCGTGTTCGCAAACTTTTCGATTTGCCGCTGATCAGGTATCTCGTTTTTGTAGCGCCGTTGACGAAGGTACACAATGGGCTGGCATTTTTGTATGCCGGAGACCAAGATAAAGCGGTTGTACTTTGGCAGCGCCTCGTCTAAGATTAGGCGTTGCGTGTTGTACGAGAGCTGCATCCAGAGCTTTTGGGTTTGCGCTTTCGGCCCTCTTTTAAAGGAGAACGCCTCCCAAAAAAGCTCAAAATCAATTTTGTCCGTGTTATTGATCGCGGCAGTAATGGCCTCTTCTAAAAAGCCTGATTCGTGCAAGGCCAAAATGGCTCTCATCTGAGCCACTTCAAAATGCTTGGACAAATGCTTTGCCCAGCCATCTTTAGTATACGGGTACTCCGGTACCGCTTGTTTTTTTAGTTCTTCCATGATATTAAATCCCTTTGTTCGATTTTAAGAGGTATGTTCCGCTTTTTGGCAAAGCCTTTTATACGGGAAAGGATGTTGTGTTTTTTATCGCACTCAGCACAGAACAGCCCGGCGTCGTGCGGTTCGCTCAAGCGCCGGTTACAGATGTAGCCCAATAAGACGTTGCGGGGCACTAAAGAAGGCATTGGGACGCCGTCGGTTTTGCGAAGGCGGTAATACAGTGGCCGGTAAGCGCCACAGACAAAGCAGGTTTCAATAGAGCGGAGTTGTAGATAAATATGCCCATCTTCTTTGCCGCGCTCTAGGCACTCCCTTTCTACGGGCAGCATACCTTCAAATCCTTTAAAGAAAGTGCGAAGCGAGTCAATCTCTTTTTGCTTTTCCTTTGTCGTATTGCCGTCTATTTGTACGGCGGCGTCCCAGCTTATCATTTCCTCAACCCTTTGCTGATCACAGAATCTGCCTTGACGATCCGCTCATAACTGCGGTTGTACACTTCGCCGTCTTTGTTGGTACTGATGCAATGCAGCAAAACCAAAACTTTAGAGCGATCAACCTTGAACTCAACCCTGCGCACCTTGAGATAAGCCCGGTATCCTTCGCGGCTCTTCACAATGTCCCCGGCTTTGAACTCGTCGTACTTTTCCATGAACTCCTTTTGCAAGGATAGTATCTTTTCCCGGTGCTGTTCGAGCAACTCGGTTGCCCTTTCATCGTATTGTTGCTTGGTCATCTAACTGTATTTTACGCGCTTAAAAACGTATGGAAAAGACGGCAATGCCACGCCTTCTAAATTTTGTTCGATGTGGTTGAGCATCAACTGATGCTTCAATGAAAAGCGCTTTGCGCCGTTGCGGACATTGTGCGCCCCGTCGTTCATGGAGATGCAGTATTTTACCGCATTCTCGTATTTGTTTTGCAGGGAAGCCAAGTTGTTGGTCACTTGTTGCTCAGTCTCCCCAAGATCAAGGGCTGTCAAATCGGCCAGCTCTTTGCGCGGCACACCCAGCGCGTTTGCAATGCCGACAACCATGACCCGGGGCATATCCGCGCCGGTGATTTTGACATTTTCCAAATTCAGCGGATCGGCGTCCTTTTCGTTGCCAATCAGGACTTTTAGTTTTGAAGCGAACACCGCCCGCGCTGCTGCCATGATGGCTGCTAAAACGATTTTTTGATTTTTCATGTGCTTGTTATTGAAGTGTTTTAAAAGTGAAACGTTTGTTATACCCCGCCCGGTAGCGTGTACCTTCTACTGCGGCGGCATTGGCTTTGATCAATAGTTCGATAATTTCGTTCTTGGCCTTTGCCTCTTTGTCGGCGGCCTTTTTGTTGCTGTTTTCCGCCTCAGCATAGGTAGATAAGATCGCGTCGTATTCAGCGCCTTTTAAAACGACGCCCCTCTTTTCCTGTGCCAGCGCATCCAGAGCGTCTTTGGATAGGCTGCCTACTTTTAGGATGTCGGAGTATTCAGCGATGACTTCCAAGAGCATAGACGAGGCTTGCTCTTTTGGGGCTGCGGCCAAAACCTGTTTGCCGTCTAAAACCGCTTGGTAAAAGCGAGGGCAGATGGTTTCGATTTTCTCCTGCATGTACTTTATCTCATCCATACCGGCCTCTAGTGTCCGCACATGCAAGCGGACGCCGTCTTCCAAAAGGGCAATGCGGGCGAAAGGGAGTTTTAGTCCCGTAAGGTAGGCCGACACTTGGGCAATATAGGCAGGAGGACAGCCGCCGCGATAGGACGCCATTACATGTCCGGCTATCTTTTTAGCCTCCGCTACGCCCGTTTCTTCTGGGTATTCGTGGTCATAAGATATGATCCCGTCTACATTGAGGGCTAAATACGGGTGGCTTTCCGGCAAAAACGTCACTTCCGGTTTTTCGATCATCCGAAACGTTTTTCCCGCCCGGACGTTCCCAGCCCATTGCATCCCGTCCCAGTACTCCAGCCGCTTTAGGATTGCAGACTCGTCAAAATGCCCGCCTTCCGTGGCCTCGCTGGGAGAAAAAGAGCTTTCAAGGAAGCCTGTTTTTTCACAGAAGAGCGTAATTGCGTCGGAGTAGCGGCTAAGCCCTAAGATAGTTCCTATGTCGCTGCCGCCTATGCGAAGGCTGCTTTTGCGGTATGTGTCCCATTCCCCCGGGGTCATGCCAGATAGGTCTATGGCAGGAATCTTCCTACCTCCCAGTTCAACGTTAATCGTTTCCATCTTCGATGCTTTGCACGGCGAACGAGGCGGCCGTTTTTGTCAAAAGGGTTTCCAAGTACACCGTTGCTTTTTGGCGGAGATCATCATTCACAATCTGGTTGACGTAGTCTTTGGCAGATTTCGCGGAACTTTGATAGAGCTCGTTGACGCGCTTAATGGTGAACACTAAGAGCTCATCAAACTCCTCCTGTGTGACGTCCTCTTCGCCGGTGACAAACCCGATTGCGCGGGCAATAGCCATAGTCTCCGCCGCGCCCACAAAGGTGGCATCCGCTTGGCCGTCAACGTCGCCCCGTTTCCACATTAATTTGTGCCCGGTCGCGATTTTGTCCATTGTCGTGACCGTTGCTTTTGCAAGGCACCACGACATGTCGGGGGCGAGCGTCACCTTTGTTTCGACCTTTGCGGCCCAGCCGGAATCGGCCATGAACTTATTGATTATCTGCCTTGAAGTCTTCTTCACTTTTTTGATTTTTTATTGCCAACAAAAACACCGGATTTCCCAGCACCGCCTGCCAGTCTATGTGACATATAATTTCGCCGTTTACGACTTGCGTTTTTACGCAAAAAAGCATGACAAGTTGCGGAAAATCCCGGCATAGCCCTTCTTGGGCGTCTTCTATACACCTGCGGTCGCCCTTAAAATGGATCGTACCGCTCTTGTAACAGATTTTTGGGTTGCGAAGCATAGTGCAAGGTATGCTAAAAAACTTCGTCTTCCAAATTTTGTATCAGCTCGAGGGCTTTTTCGTATTGCTCCCGGTACCCCCTTTTAGAGAGTTGGACAGTACGAGCGCGCACAGGGCGCCTGCGAACACACCGATCAGGAAAATCAAGATCATTCCTCTTCAGATATTTGGTCTTTGTCCCAAGATATTTCATACTCAAAACCTTTCTCAAAGTGTTCGTCAAAGATTCTATTTACATCATCGCTTTGCCGAATATTGGCCACGGCAAAGCGCTCTTTGAAGAGCTCCTTTGCCCCGGTGAAATTATCACCAGTAATGTAATGGTCCTTCAGCACTTGACTGCTTTCGTGCCCTGTGAACCACTTTGCTACACTATCCGGTGTCATACCGCGCTGAATTAAATACGACGCGCCAGCAGCCCTTAAAAGGTGCATAGGGCGGTTTACCATAGATAGTGGCTGCTGTATAGTCTCGCCGTCCACGTTAAAGACTGTTACCGTCTGCCCGCGCAGGAATTGATTAAGGTTAAACAAAGTCCGCACCCCGTCCACGACGCCCACCGCTGTGAGCACCCGCCCCGAAGGGTGGCGTAAGAGCAAGTCGCCCGGCATGCAGCCATTGCGGCGCATGATGTCGCGGATCAAGCCAACCGGGACCGGGGTCTTCATGGGTTTCCCGGTCTTCTGTGTTACGCGGGAAATATAGTAACATTTTTGCCCTAAAAACTCCCCAAGCACAAGGTCGTCAACGCGGATTTGGATAAGATCGCTGACGCGCCAGCAGGAGTACAAAGCGAGTTTACAAATGTTGACCGTCCAATGTAATCCCGGATTCAGGGTCATCAAGTGGCGGACAACGTCGTCCTTTAACTCTAGTTTTCGGTCGGAGTACTTCATCGCTTTTTCCCGGCTGTCCATTACTATACGTACCCCGAATTGTTTCTCAGAGTACTTGACAATGGCATGGAAAATCTGCCGGTATGTGTTCCGGGTTTGTACCACGAGCTTATGCTCGGTTTTGAGGTACAGGGTAAACCCGTTCCACATGGCATTGAAGGCTTTAATCTTCTCCCGACGCTGCATTGGATCCTGTACGTTCAATATGTCATATTCCAAAACGTTGAGCGAAACGCCGCTCACTTGTGCGTACTTCTCCAATTTACGGAGTACCGCATTGTAGTTCCGAACGGTGTTCGGTTTTAGATCCGGGTTATCCTCTAGATAGGAGCGGATCATATAAATGAAGGTCATTTCGCTGCTGCTCATTTTCCACGGTTTTCCTCCATATAGAGGTTTGCGTAACCTAATAAAGCAATGGGCATGGCCAAGGCCACGATAACGGTTCCTACTGTCGGGTTTTTGATAACGCCGAATAGGCAAAGATCGGAGATAACTTGCACCGCGAAAAAGACAAACAACCAGATTCCGCGAAGCGAGACCCCGTCAATTTCGCCGCCTATTTTGCGGTCATTGAACGACGCGGCAATCAAAATGCCGGTACATTCAAAGATAAAACCAATGCCAAAGTGAAACTCCATAGGGGCAGGGACGCCGATGGATTCAAAGACTTTGTGGGCAAGATGCCCAAACAGATACGTTTGCCCCAGAAGGGCGAAGAAGGTGAATACCATCGCCGTGATGGGCGATGTCAAGGCTTTCATGCCCAAGTGAGAATTCAAAGATGATTTCATGTGCGTTTGTGGTTGTGGTTTTTCTTTTTCAAAATTCGGTTTTTCCTCTGGTTGTTTTTCCGGTTGCTGCTCCGGCTGCGGTTGCGGTTTTTCCTCTGTTTGCGCCTCCTCTATCAAAGGGTCGCTATCCTCTAAGCCCAGTGCTTTCAACCAATCCCCGGAAAAAGACCCGGAGAGTTTCTTTAGCAAGTCCTGTGCCTTGATCCTACAATCCGCGTCGCCTTTGGTTTCGCAGATGTGTGTTAGTAGTGTACGGGCATCCTCAGTACTGATTTTGCCCTCTTTGTCGGGCACGATGCCTCGCCGCTCTAAAAAGCGACGGGCGGCGAGGCGGTCGTGGCCGATTTTTTTACAGATGGCGGATAAGCTGATCATGACTTGGAATCGTTTACAATGTTGGCCACAAGGAAGTCCAGTACCTCTTGCTTTGTCTGGAAAATTTCGCCGTCTTCGCGCACTTCCTCGTTTTCATGCGATAAAATCCGCGACGGCCCTCTGTGGATAACATACGAAACCCTGATGGATTCCTTATCCTCATATGTCCTTTTGCGCAGGATTTGCCCGTAATGAATACGGTTGTTACAAAGAAAGTAGACGTAATTGCCGGGTTTGAAGATGATGTTACTCATTGTTTAGCGGTTTATAATTCTGTAAAATGATTTCAAGAACAATGGGGGAAACCTTAGCAAAATCGTAGTCGCGCACCAAAGTGTCGTCAATTTTTTGCGCCAGTTCCTCTATATTAGAAGTCGGCTCAAAGAATAAATCCACGTTTTTCTTTGCTTCGGCTATGGCCTTTTCTTTGGTGTCCTCCCAGTAGGAGTGAGCAGAGTGTTCGTATTCTGTTTCTGGTTCAACGCAATATCTGACCCTATTCCAATCGGCTGTGTCCCTGCCTTCGAGCACCACAAATTTGAACCCTCGATACTCGAACCTATCGGTTTTCCTTGTGTACGACATGCTACTTGATTTTGCGAATGATTTTGAAAGCCAGCGGGGAAAGCGTGTCAACGCGCACAGAATCCGCGACGACCTCCGGCTTCTGTGCCGGAACAGTTGCCGCAGGTGCGGGGATCATAGCGAAAAAGAGGAAAAGGCAAAGACCCACTTTGCCCAAAAAGCCCCGCATATCGGGACAGTCCTGTAAAAAGCGGTCTTGAAGCTTGTCTGTGGGTAGTTCCTCCCCGGTTTCCCGGTTTTGCCAGAACCCAAGCCGGTTGGAAGGAGTGAAGTTTTTTTGCAGCCACTCGTTAAAGCGGCGCAAAAAGAATTGCGTTTCGATTTTCATTAGTAATATTTTAAGAGGTTTCAAAATACCCCGCGACGTCCCCCGACTTTATGCGAGCGGGCGCTGGGGTGGATGCACTGGTTTTTTATTGCCTTACAAAAGTAGCAAACAGGAAAATATTTTGCAAACTTTTTGATATATTTTTTTAGTGTTTTTTTGATCCGTGGGTATAGGGCAAAAAAATACACCTCGTTGGGGTTAACGGGGTGTATAGGGGCAAAGAAAAACCCCGCCGGGCTGGTGTGCCGGGCGGGGTTTTTCGTAAGGTAGGCTCAAGAGCGGGCAAAAACCCAGTCCCATTCCTCTTCTGTGATTCCAACTTCTTCCCACTCAAAGTTTACATTCGTGAACGCCTCTGCCATTTGCCGGTCCTCAATGGGTGCGGCATGAATGACTTTTCCCGTGTGTACGTTCACTGTAACGCCTCCGCTAATCATGCGCTCGCCGCAGCGGCTTTTGAGTACTCCAATTTGTGCCATATCGTTTCGCCCATGCCCTTGGGGCTTTTTCCAGCAACTGGCACGCCGGGATGTTTTGGTTTTGGCCTTGTTCGCGCGGTTGGCCTGCCGCGCTATTTGTGGGGGTGGGTTTTGCTTTGGGCCGGTGTGTTTAAAGCTCGTAAGCTTTGCCAGTCTTTAAGAACTCTAAAACATCTTGGACCGTTTTGCGGTCATCTCCGGTGGAGTGACAATCTCCAAAGGTTCTGCCCTGTTCGTCGCAGGGCGTCCACGTGGTTTTGCCGTCCTCGTGGTCAATCCGAACATGATCAAAATCTGGTTGCTCCCCCGGTTCCAAGTCTCCCCAGCCGTCGTATCCCCAGCCAAGGTTCTCAAGGTCTTTGCGGCTTGCTACAATGCTAAAATTTTCCATGATGTAATGTTTTAAGAGGTGAAATAAACTAACGTAAAGATATAAACATTCCCGGAACAAAGCAAATATTCCGGCAAATGTTTTTTGCCCCCGTGGCCGGCTTCGATCCGGCCCAACTCTTTTTGGGAGTTGCTCCAAAGACGGGGGAAAGGTTAAATATAAATCACTTCGTAAAAATGGATGTAATACCCCATTTCGCAATCGCAATTGTACCACTTAAAATCTTCGCAGACATATTCAAAAGAAGTCCCCTCATATTCTGAGCGGTTTTCTTTTTTAACGTCAAGGCCTTGGTATATCATCCCCAAGGGATAAAGTTTTGAAGGGCAAAGCATAATAGTATTATTGGCCTCATATAGTTTTTTGGCCTTCGCTTTTGAAACCCGTATAAGCTTTACTTCTTTTCCATACAGCTTTCCGGTAATAGTAATTTTTTGCATGTTGCTAATGTTTAGGAGTGAAAAATACCCCGCCTTTGGGAACGATCCGCAAAGACGGGGGAAAGGAACTAAAATTTGTAGCCGTAATTTTTCTCTAAAAAGCTTTTAAGCCACTGGTAATCCTCAGGCTTTGCCGGTTCGCACTCCGCTAAATAATCAACGTGTGCTGGACCGTGCCCCTCATCAGGAGTAAAGGTCATTTCAAAACGTGGGTTTTCGATTGCTCCCGGGAATATCGCAAAGACTTCTTTTAGTTCACATCCTGTTCTATGGTCTTTTGTTTTAGCCCAAGCAAATTTTACTTCTGTTACATGTTCATCTTGTTTCATTTTGCGATTGGTTTTATAGGTTGAAAAATACCCCCGCCTTTCTGGAACAAGCCCAAAAAGACGGGGGAAAACTTGCGCCACTACTTTATAAAAAGCAGGAGGAGCAAATAAATAACGATAATCAGTTTAATTTTCATGCTGTTACGCTTTAGTCAATGCTGTAAACTTTTTTCACTTCATTCAGGACCCTTGGCCAGTTGCGGGAAATCCAAATTTGGCCGGCCGTGTTTTCTGCCTCAGCAGTCAATTCAAATTTGCGGTTGTTGTATCCGATGTAGAAAACTACGCCATTTCCCCGCAAAAAGCCTATGCGGTTTTGTTCTTTTTCCAACCAATGTATACGGGTAAAATCAAAATACTTTGCCAGCCGAAAGGACAAATTTTTGTGTACCGTTTGCAAGAGGTCTTCTGACCAAAACGATACCGTTCTTTCTTGCGTCCAATCTCCTTTGGTTGAGGCAGGGACAAGATCAAAGGTTTTTTCAATCTCTTTATTTGCCGGTCCTATTGTGCGGTCCAATAGTTCATACAGATAAAAACCAGTGTAAACCAAATGGCCTCCACGATACCGGAAAAACGGCACAACAAAGCAAGGCACATTTGTAAAGTAGGTTAATTTGAACTTTGAAAATTCCTCATTTGCTAAAAGGTGTTTTTTTCTCCGGACGGTTTGCGAGAAATATTCTTCGCTCAGGAAAAATACTTTTTCCCCTTTGTCGGTTGCCAGTATTTGCGCCACCGGTTGAAATGTTTTTTCAAAGTATAGGGTTTTTCCCATGTGAAAAAAGCTCCCGCATAGCGATTTAGGATAGGCAGAAGGCTGTTTTTGCTCTACCCAAGATTCTAATACTTGTCTGTTGGTCATTTTGCGAAGTTTTAAAGGTTATACACGGATGTTTGTAGCCTTGTAATAATACCCGTGTTGCTGAATCGTAGTGTAAAATATGCCCTTTTCCTTGCGTTTGCGAAGCTCTGCGCGTGCCCGGTCTTTGGCTTCTTTAAGAGAACCTACATAAATTAGGCGCAATTTAAATAGTATGTCCGGACCTTTCCAGACATACGCCAGTGTTTCAAAATTAGAATTCATTTTCATGTTTGCGAAAATTTTTGAGTGAAAAAACATTTGGCCCCGTTCCGGGAATCGAACCCGGCACACGCTTTTTAGGCATGTGTTCCAAAGACGGGGCAAAAGGGCTATAAATCCGCAGTGTATTTTAGTTCCGTGTTCCAGAGGAATGCGGTCCTTATGCCACTATAATTTCCTTGCGCGTCATATACCGGCCTTATTTTTTGCGCCACAAGACCGAACTCAAGGGCATCTTTGCAAGTGGAATAATCCCAATTTTCTACTGTATTGCGGGGTTCAAACCAAGTGTTTTTAGGGAACTTTTGCAATGTCTCGGTAATAACCTCAACAGTCCCAACGGTTATTTGCCCCTTTCTTTCCAGCGCTTTTAAGCGCTCTAATAGTGCGTTTTGCATAGGAGTATTTTTATTGGTTGAATAATTCTTTTAAAACCGCCCTACCTGCAGGGCCTAAACAAGAGTCTGTAAGTTCATCCCACTGCTCATACGTTAGGCCAATTTGTTTAAATTCTAACGCACTGGCCAGAGTGCCAACAAAAGCCCTGCAGATCAAAGCCCTTTGTAATCCGGGAGCAGAATTTTTGTAAAATTCCGTCGCCACTACTTTTTGAATTGTGGCGTTTAGGCGTTTTTCGTTCTGTGCCTCTTTCATAGTTCAACCGTTTGCGCTACTGCTGCCAGTGCATACCACGATAAAGCGTTAAATACAGTACTGTTTGTTCCTTTCCCGTAAATCGTCTGTGCAACATCATCAGGGGAAACATCAGGGCAAAGACGGCAGACAAAGGGCAAAATATTACCTGTTTCCTGATTTATTGCCCCTAAAATGTAACGCATGTTCTTTCTGGCAAACTTCGCCATATCGTCGGAATAAATAAAACCCGGTACACCTGATTCTTTTGCCCCGAACCTGCGCACGCTTCGCAAGTCCTCTTTGTAGTCTGCGCCGATTGCGCGCTTTACCACTGCTTGTAGCTTTTTCATTTTTGATATTTTAAGAGGTGAAAAAATTACTATTCCAGTCCTTCAAAGAGCTGTAAAAGGGTTTTAAAATACCCTAAATATTTTTCCCGGTCAAAGGTAGAAGCGGCCAGTGCAGGAACCTCTATTCCCGAAACTTTGCCGGCCAAACGGGTGTAGTATTCCAGCTTGTCGGCTAATTCCGCGTGTAAGTGCTCTATGGGCTTTGTGCCCTCTAATTGGCTTATAGCCTCCTGTATTGGCCGGATAACCAATATAAAGTACTGCAAAGATTTTTTGGCTTGTTGTTTGTTCATCTTGTGGAATGTTTAAAAAGTTAAAAATCTTTGAGATGTTGGAATTTCGCCCATTAAAATTATTTCTGTGTGCCCAAAACCGAAAAAATGACGAAAAAATACTTTTGCCTTGTCTTTGTACACGTCTACGCCTAACACGTGTTTTTTATACAGCGCAATTTCCTCAATAGTCAAAGCGGTCAAGGCACGATTAAAAACGTCAAAATTGGTATTTGGGGAGCGCTCAACAAGGTGTGTCGCCCAAGAGATACGTTTTGTAAAGCCCATAATCTCAGGCCAAACCGTAATTTCGTCACAAGCCAAATTAACGCACTCAGGGAGAACGCTATGGACCGTTAGGAATGTGCCGGATTCGAAGTAAAATTTCTCACCGGTGCGGAAATTGTCCCACAGGATATTTTCCCCGTATAATTCCCGGTTTGCGTTCGCTAAATTGGTAGCGGTCTCAAATGTGCCGTTAGGCGTGCAAAGGTTAATGTTTTTTTCCATTTTGCGAAAGTGTTAAGGTTATATAATTTGAATCTCAAAATAGCTTGCGTTCATCGTCTTTTGGAAATCGCTCAGGAACTTTTCCGGATTCCCTTTTATGTGTTCCCGGGAAATTTGGACGGTCGTCTTTGCGTCCAGATTGAACGCTGTTTTTACTTGCATTTCGCCCACGACGGGAAGACCGCCATACTGGTATGCTGCTTTGTTGACCCGTTGGAGCAGGGATTTTGTAAGGACTTCGCCGGCCATTATGCGTTTGGGTTTCATCTTTGCGGAGTGGTTAATGAATGACAAAAAGCCCGTACTGGCAGGTTTGCAGGTACGGGCAAATGGTTAATTGTTATTATCCAGATAACAAGTTATTGCCATTGGTATAATGACAATAAGAGCCGTACAAATAGAGTGAACAGTGTACCCCGGGAATACATAAGCAAAACCGGCACAACAAATAGCAAAGCAGAGGCAAAACGCCACAGTTGCGGCCATGTTAACGTACTTTCGGTTTTGTTCTTTTTGGCTTGTGGTTTTCATCTTGCGTATATTTTAGTGCGTTTAAGAATGACACAAATATAATGTTCTGTTATCTGAAAAGTCAAGCGGTTTGCAAAATCTGGTCATTTTGGCCTTTATCTGGTTGTATTTGGGAAAATTTGGTTTGTGGGCTTTAGGTCCTGTTAGCCTCTGGACCTCTATACGTATGGCTTTAGGTCCTGTTAGCCTCTGGACCTCTATACGTATGGCTTTAGGTCCTGTTAGCCGGTATCGGTTTAATTCCTACTAAACTGATAGGGAATAACAGGATGTTAAATCCTACTGGTTTGGTAGGGAATAACAGGATGTTAAATCCTACTGGTTTGGTAGGGAATAACAGGATGTTAAATCCTACTGGTTTGGTAGGGAATTTGGGTGCACCAAAATTTGGAAATCCGGCCGCTCCCTGATCCCCTGCGAAGCGAGACCGGCAGCGCATTTTTTCGCTCTACTTAACATAATATTTATGTGCGGTATATTGCCGCTCATAGTTTACTGATTTACAGGGAGTTGCAAGTTAGACTTTTTATAAAAGTCTATGTGCCGATGCTGGTGTGTGCGTTATTTGGTCGAAAAATCAAAACTTTTCCGAATCCGCAGGCACCCGGTTACCTGATTCCGAACGCCAGCGAGCGGGCGCACCCCCGCGAGATATAGATCCAACCCCACCGCGTCCTCTCTGACCTCCCCCATTGCCCACAGCACCCCATCCTCAAAAACCTTTACCCAGAACTCCCTCGTACCTGCAACCTCTTTTTTCCCCAAACCAACGGCGTACGTACCCACAAAAAAAGCGGCCTGTCGTTAGACAAGCCGCTTGGAAGCATCTGTATGGAAAAACCCCTTAAAGAATTACAAACCTACAAAACAAATCCGATATTACAAAACGAAAAATCTATGTACGCATTATCCCGCACAATACTTCCTCCGTTCGCCCCAGCTTGCGTGCGCGTGTTCCGCCGTTTGTGTTCTATTGTCTTATGCGTGCCCTGATCGTACACCTTAAACGACACGCACAGATCGGACAACTCAAAATGAATAATGATGTAAAAGTTTATCCCCATCTGCTGTGCCAGTTTCACGCCGTTGTCAATCTTATTTGCTGTAATCAACAACTCGCTATACGCTTTGCCATTGTACACCATCTGCCCATCCTGAAACGACGCCCGTCTAGACTTGCCCTCAAAGATCGCCGTTATAGAACTACCTGACGTTACAAACCCATCCACCGGAAAGAAGTTATGCTCCGGGAACCAGACAAAGGACTGCCCCTCTTTTTGCAGCTTTAAAATCGCCGTCCTTGAAGCGTTCTCCGCGTCCCTCCCTTTTGGCGTAAGCACATTAAGCATCTGGCAAATGGTTTTTGACGTATGCAATATACTGCCGGGCAATCTTCGCCCGCTGTCTGTGATTTTTCGCCGTGTGGTAACCGGACTTGTACAGGCACTCACACGTCCTATCTATGTCAAGATTCTTACAGTCCTCGTACCGCTCCGCATTAAACACGCTCGACCAAACCCCAGCAGCCTTCTCAAAACTGCCCGGCGCTTCAAATTCGCAAGGGATAGGTTCGCCGTTTGAATCGGTACAATCGTCATGCGCTTCAACGCTGTCCGTCATACCTTTATACTTCACCCCGCCCGGGTTCCATGTCCCGGCCATCAAATCGCTCTCTGCCCCGTCGCGTGTGGCCTCAATGATAAAGTAGGCAAAAAGCACTTCGCGGGAAATGCCTGTCTCAACATGCACCCGCTCAAACAGCGGCGCGTAGTGCCAAAGCAAATACATTCGGCGAAGGGTATGCAGGCGAACGCCCGTCAAATTACGAAAGCCCCGGTCAGACAAAAACCGCCTCATCTCTTCTTCGCCGTACTTTTGAACGGCGAGCCCCGCCGTGTTGGAAAGGGAAACAAGTACAGGCTTTTCCTCCAGCGGGGCTTCGACCGGCACCGCTTTTGCAGGCTGCATCCCATAGTAAAAAAGGCTTGCCGCCCCGATCAGGACGGCTGTCGGAACACCCGGATGAAACCGATCTCGCTCCAAACTTTCTTCGCGTTGATTTTCCATACGGTCTTGTCTTCGCCAAAGCAGTCCATGAACGCTTTTAGCATGTTATCAATATCCGGCTTTTGATCATGGCCTTTGCCGATTAAATCCTTTTGCCTTGCCCGGCTCTTAGTCAGCGGAACGTGGAACTCTATTTGGATTTCGCTCCCGGGGGAGTACCCTTCCGTGTTGCAAATCAAGCGCACCACATCCCGGTAGGCAAAGTACCTCAGCACCACCGGCCGCTTTTTCCAAGCGTCCCGCTGTGTCATGCGCGGCGCGCCAATTGGGTCTATGGGAATATCAAAATAGTCCACTTCTTTTTTGCGTAAAGATAATGTTTTATCCGTTTTGCATGTTGCTTTTTTGGATTCTTTTTCCTATATTTGTCCCATGTTTTTGATGCTTGACCTAGATATAGCCCTTTTCTGTACCCGCTATAAGCTGGAACGGGAAATGCTTGCCTACTACCTACTAAGGGAAGTGGGCAAAAACAGGTCTGGGTATATGTATAGAAAACAGGCGGTTTCTATACTTATTGAAAAGACAGGCTGCTCTTACGACACGGCCATGCGCAGGCTCTCGTCCCTAAAGGAAATGGGCTTTATCCTTAGCGCCGGCAAAGGCAATATCCACATCAATGGCCTATACCGCATAAAAGACATGTTGACAACCAAGTTTGGGGATAGCATGTCTTTTGTCCGTCGTCGCCGTTGTTTTGAGGCGGATCTTGGCAAAGGCCAAATTGACCTCAACACGTTAAAAGCGCAAACCTTCTCCGCTCTAACGGCGGACAAACTGGCGCGCAACAAGCAGAAGTTTCAAAAAGACAATAAACGCTCCAATGCCCAACTGGGCAAAGCTGCCATAGGTATGGCTTTAGCAAAAGATAGGTATTTGGAGAGTTATTCGATTTCATTGCAACAGATTGATTTTAACATCGCAGCGGGTACAGCCTCTAAGCGTTCTAAGCTAGCTCAAAAACTAGGCTACCAAAAGAACGAAAAGCGCGCCGTGCCGGGAATGTCCTTTGCAACGCGCAATGAGGCCATCTGGGCAGGGCTTGATATGCAGCTTCCTAACTTTGGCCGCCTGCGCTTAATCCGCACCCCTGAGGGCGCTTGGTCGCTGCGAGATGCGGACAGGATCGTTCCTGCTATCCAGTTGCTGCGCCGTTCTAAAGACGGCCGCGCTATGGATAAAGGCGCTGAGTTGACCGTTTCAGGACAGGCCAAAACAGCTTCTTATCTGAAAGACAGGTCGTTGATTTTCAATAAGTTGCAAAACAGAAACCTTTTTTTTGCGACCCCATCCGACCAAATGGGTAGGGATTCTGATTCTTTTTCTTCTATTTGTTTGAGTTGCTAAGGGGTAATATATACCTATATAGTAATTCACTTTTTGCGAAAACCTCTAAAAGCCTTTGCCAATGAACGACAAAGAACGATCCTTGCACCGCGTGCGTTTCCACGTACAGTTCCGCTCCAAAGTAGTCCTCAACTACCTACCGGACTATCTAAAACTCCCCCCAAAAAAACCAACCAGCAGCCTATATGAAAAGCTGCAAAGCCTTAGAAAAGCACTCCACAACTTCTCCATCAATTACCTCCCCAGCCTCATCAACAAAGCCCAACCAACCAACAAAAAAAAAGAGGTAATCCCCAGCCCAACAAAAACCCACATTGACGCTGCCCTCTTCCCCCCAATAAAAACCTACGTTACAAAAATAGAAGCCATCGATCCAAAAGACGGTCAGATAAAAACCTACTTCGGCCCCGACATCGTAGCAAATTCCGAAGAAGAAGCCGACTGGCTCATCAAAAACACCGGCCTTAACTACTGTGAAATCGTCGGCGAAATGATAGGCCGCTACGATACAAACGGTCAGAGTGTGCCGTTTGGGATAGAGAGGATGAATTAGAGAAACAAAAACATAAACACAATGGAACAAACCGAAACCATTCAAGAACTTGAAAAAATGTCCGTCCCGTCCAACCACTACATCATAGCGGTTGACAAACAACAAAAACTTGGTAGCAGTATGACAAGAGAGGAATTATTGGGACTTTACGAATCCAAGAAAAGGGATTTTCGAGGCGCTGACCTAAGCGGGGTTGACCTAAGCGGGGTTGACCTAAGCGGGGTTGACCTAAGCGGAGCTAAGCTATATAGCACCATCCTTATAGATGCTAACCTAAGTGGGGCAAACCTGAGAGGTGCTGACTTGACAGATGCTGACTTAATCAGGGCGGATTTGATTGAATCCAATTTAAGCGAGGCGAATCTTAAATGTGCTGACCTGACCGGAGCCAGTCTAAATGGTGCGGATTTAACAGGGGTTGATTTGAGCGGGGCCGACTTGACAAATGCTGACTTGACTGGGACGTGTATCAGGGAAGCAAAACTGAATGGTGCTGATCTGACAGGTGCTGACCTAACCGGGTTAAATCTGAGCGGTTTTGATCTAACTTGGGTAAACTTCACGGGCGCAATCCTGACCGAGACAAATTTTACCGGAGCAATCATCACAAACTGCAAAGGATTGCCGATTATGGGTTGATTCTTCTAAAAACATAAACACAATGGAACAAACCGAAACCATTCAAGAACTTGAAAAAATGTCCGTCCCATCTAACCACTACATTATCGCGGTTGACAAAGAACAAAAGCTGGGTAGCGGCTACATTTTAGCCCCTGTGCTAAAAGGCACTGAGGTAAATGACCTAAAGCCAGTCGAAGGCATGATCGTTGCTTTGCCCATGAAGTTTACCACGGCATTCGGCATTGCCTCCAATACCCCTTTTGGCGGGTTGACGGCCAAAGGCTTAGAGGAAAGCGTTAAGGTCTTACAGAAAGGCGATGTGGTGTATTTTTCATATTTAGCCTGTGATGATGAAAATCTTTTTGATACCACGGAAAAACACTATCTTTACCGTGTGCCGGTGCACCATTTGGTAGCGCTCAAAACGGTTGACGGCTTTGAGGCTATCTCTGGTAAGGTGATCATCCGCCCAGAAGAGGAAAAAGAGTTTGAAAGCCGTGTTCTGATTTCTGTCAATAACCGCAAAAAAATAGCGCACGGCCATGTGGTTTCTTGCTCCGATGGGATGCGCGAACATTTCCGCTGTGGTCAGAAGGTAGCTTATATGGAACGCTTAGCGGAGTGGATAGAGATAAACGGGGTAAAATACGACTTTGTCTATACACATGAAATCTTAGGAACGCTATGATTGCTTTTGTAAAAGACGCAACGCTTCCTTCAAAGATCCAAGTCGGATCACGGCTATACGATGTGCTTGGCTTTTACAATGTCCAAGGCACTGTAAAAGACGGCGTCTCTAAATGGAAAGCGGATAAGGCAAAGGTTGTTTTGCAGGAAAGCGGCAAAGAGGCTATTGTTACCGACTGGCCTATGAAGGTTTACAAACCCTTAACGGAATACAAGGAATGGAAATAAGAGAATGGTACCCCCCGGCAAGGCCACGGTTCGATCAAATACAAAACCTATTGAAACGCGGCTGGCTCATCTCAAGCGGTATGCTCTGGCGGCCAAAAGATTCTAATGTCTTAACTGATCCAGCGGAAATTGCAAATGCCATTTCAGCGGGCGATAAGTCGTACCATTTTGCGATGACTCACTTTCGGATTATCAAGCCATGCGAGAGCTTAACAAAGGAGAGCGCGTGCAAATAGGCGATCTTGTTCGCTTAGGGCATGAAGGCTTAGAAAAAGATTACGTTGTCATGGCCTTAAACGAAAAGTCCTGTACCGGCTATTCGTTTGAAGGCGAAAAGAAATTTTTTGCATTGTGCTATGGGGGAAAATCAAAGCTCAAAAAACCTTACAAGATATACCGCAGATAGCCCGCTAGGGAAATCCCTACAACGCTACTGGGAAATGCACTGTGCAAAATACGGCGTGCAAATACCGTTTACGGATATTGGGCAGATGTTGCTTTATCCAAAAGAACATGATGCTTTTGCGGTGCATGTGCTGTACTTACACTTTCTCAATGCGCAAGTGATAGGAACCCTTACGCGGGAAGCTTTTGGGATAAATGCTTATTATTACAACCGCTTCTGTAAGATAGCGGATAAGGTAGTGAATAAAAGAGAAAAGAGGTTGATTGCCGAAAAAACAAAATGATCAAAATACTTGACCACATTCTCGGCTTTTTCGTGTGTATGCTTCCCGTTATCTCGCTATACCTTTACTTTTTCTCTGGCAGAAAGCAAGGCAAGCGAAAATAGTAACACTTCAATGTTTGAAAACAAAACAATCTGATATGCAAAAACCTATAATCATTGCATTTTGCGGCTTGGCACAGAGCGGCAAATCCACTGCTGTGCGGGCGGTACGGCAATTCTTAAAAGCTAATGCACCCAATGCTGCGGTGCATGAGCTTAGTTTTGCAGAGCCCCTAAAAGAGACGTACCGCGCAATCACTGGAGAAGCCTTCTTGGATGTTGCTGAATACAAAAATGCCCCAAGCGCCATGTTCGAAGGCTTGACCAATCGGCAGGTGATACAAAAGATAGGGACAGACGCTTTGCGCAACTCCTTTGACAAGCGCATCTGGATCAAGTGCCTGCAAAAAAAGGTTGAGGGGATTGCGCAAAACGGCCACGAATCCTATATTCTGATCAGCGACCTTCGCTTTGCCAATGAGGCTGACTGGGTAATCCGTAACAACGGAATCGTTGCTCAAATCCAGCGCAAAGGGGTTGTTAGCGACGGGCACGAAAGCGAGAACACCACAGTTGTCTACGGAAGCGACAAAACAGTACTTGTTCCCGGACATATAATCAAAAACGACGGGACGCTAGAGGAGCTCTACGAGAAAATCAACAACCTCTGCTGGGCTGTCCTTATGCCGCAAAAACAAAACACATCACCTGTTATGCCTGACGGCACAATAGACGGCTTTGTCCGTTCTTGGCAGGACAACTTCCGCATCTTGGAAAAAAACCGCTTGGACAATTTGTCGCTTTACTTACGGCTAGTCAATGAAGAAGCCCTTGAGGTCTTGCAGGAAGCCGGCAAAGTAGCCGACGGGTCAAGTGATCTGCCTTTGCGTCAAGAGCTTCTAGACCTAATCTGGGTAGCGTTGGGGGCTGCTATTTCATACGGCATGACAAAACAGCAAATGCGCGAAGGGTTTGAAAGGCTCTATGTTGCTAATGGTACAAAGTCAACTTCCAATAAAGCCGAAGCGGATGAGTATGCTCAGCAAGTAGGCGGCACAGTGCATGAGTGCAAAGACGGCTATTACTTCATTACAAAGAACGGGAAGATTCAAAAAGGCCCGCGATACCGCAAAGCATGAGCTACTTTAAAGACAGCGATTTTCGCAAGATGCGCTGGCGCGTCTATAAGGCAAAAGACTTATCTGATACCAACTTAGAGGAGTTGGAGGCAATAAAGCGTTTCCGTGCAAACAAAGCGGACAAGCTGCGCTTAGGGGCGTACTTTGCCTATATGTACGACGCAAACAGCCCCTTGCCTAAGCGTATACAAGAGGTAAAAGAGCGTAAGGCTGTGGCTGCTAAGCTGGCAGGTTTCGACCTTACGCTACCAAACGAGTATTCGCACGCAAACCAGATCTTTGCGCTATCCAGCCCCGTTTATGTGGATATAGTGGTGCAGATGCTAAAGGTGCAGCACAACCGGGATTTTTCCCGGATAGCGGCTTTAGAGAACTTCTTTCAAGAGTGCGTGGAAAAGATGTTTGCCATTGTCGAGGAAAGCGACAAGATGGATACCAAAAAAGTCTTGGACGCCTTAACGGTTAAAGACGGCTTGCGCAAGTTTATGAAGGCGACAAGCGAGGAACTGGAAAGCCTATATGCAAAGATATACGGCGATGACAAGCAATTAGAGGAACTTGTCGGGTCTAAATTGAATTGGTCACCGGAGCTTGTCGCTAACCTGACAAGCGATTATGATGATGATGTATGGTAATTGACGTAATTGACAAAGACAGGATTTTGTTTGTCGCAATGGAACACGTGGCGACAACTTATCCGAACATGGAACCCCTCTGGCAGCAAAACATCTTGTCGTTCGAGGCGGGGGCTACGTGGGCACTTGCCGTGGCGAGAAAAGAGTATGACAAGATCTTGTCGGAACTTTTAAAGGATGTAACAAGCGAAACGTCCAAAGAACTGTACGAAAAGAAGATAGGCTATCTCGACTTGTTACGCGGTTTAAACGAAAGGGACAATGATGACAAGTAAAGAAACGCTGGAACTTACCTTCCTGACAAACGAACACGGGCTTAAATTCCCCGTGCCTTTAGAGTTCTGGCCACATGACGCTATGTATGCCTCTATTGACATGGAAGGGGAAACTATTTTCGGCGCCGAAATGCCTGTTTACAAACACGGCATTTATTGGTACGACTGTAACTGTTATAGCCACGGCTTTACAGAAGAACCCGAAGACTTCTCCAAAACCCTCTGGATACGCCCTGCGCTATGACAAACGTGCCTAACAACAAACCTTGGTCACTTGTCGGGGAAGGAAAAGACGCTTATGTGTCCTGCCCTGTTCCTGACGGCTGGTCTTCTGAAATCGTACAAGGGGTGCAAAGCGCTATCCCCCCTGTGGGGTACGTGCGCGACCCCTTTGGCGATGGGCTTGTTTTCTTGGGCGTTGAAAAAAAGAACCCGGAACCGGATGACTTTTACTGGGTGCGCACGGGACTTCCTTCGGATTATGAGCAAAAGATCGCAGAGGAAAAAGCAAAGCAGGTCGAAGACCCGGGGTATTCTGACCCTTATATAGAGGCGTTCCGTCAAGGCGCTTGGGTGCGCCGCCTGTCCGGTTGCTGGTTTGCCAACGGGCCAACGGGAGAACCTACCTACATTACCGGCCTACACTACTTTTATCTTGAATGGTGCTTTATCGCAGCGCACGGCAATAAAGGTTACCCGACTTTTCGCGAATCCGATCGGCAGTTCTTTTTATTTACTGAGCACTGCCTTAGAAACCCCAACTGCTTTGGGGTTTTGAAGCTGACTAAGCGCCGCGACGGGAAAACGGCAAAGAGTGTAGCGTTTGGCCTTGAACCTGTAATGCGGGCAGGATTTTCCAATTTAGGGATACAATCAAAGACGGCGGAAGATGCTGCCAAGGTGGTGTTCAAGGACGGCATTATCCGCACCTTTGCCCGGCTACCGGACTTTTTTAAGCCCAACCACGATGAGCGGCGTTTGAACAACATCAACAACACACTAATCTTTAAGCCTAAGCAGGTGGATACGGAAGCTTTTCGCCGTAACGACTACTTAGGCGGCTGGATAGAGCACCGTTCATCCTCTGAAACGGCCTTTGACGGTACAAAACTTCTGCGCTACATAGGCGATGAGGTCTTCAAAACCCAAGTCGGCGTAGACGTGTACGAGCGCTGGAACATTGTCAAATTCTGTTTGATTATTGACGGCAAGATCAAAGGCAAAGCGATGCTGACTTCTACCGTTGAGGAAATCGAAGGCTCAACGGACATGTATGTCAAGATGTATGCGGATTCCGATCAGTTAAAGTTGGATGAGGGGACACGGCGCACAAAGACGGGTTTGTTCCGGTTTTTCCTCCCAGCGGACGAGGCGCGAAACCGTGACAAGTACGGGCGCTGTGACAAGTCGGCTAATCGAGATGAGATTATAGCGGAGCGAAAAGCGTATGCCGATGACGCCATGTCGTACAACTCACTTGTCAGGAAAGAGCCTTTAACTGTCGAAGAGGCTTTCCGCTTCTTGTCACGCGAAAGCGTGTTTGACACGATCAAAATATCTGATCAAATCGACCTTGTCGCGTGGCGGCAAGAGCAACTTGTCGAGCGTGGCAACTATGTTTGGAAAACGTATGGCAGCGAGGTCAAATGGGTGCCAACTCAAAAAGGGCGCTGGCTGCGTGTCAAGGACTACCCGCACCCTGTCAACCCCTTGTCAGAGGCTGACAACACATCGTATAAGGTTGACTACCGGCCAATGGGAACAGACATGTATGTCTGCGGCATAGACCCTTTTTCGCACTCCCGCGTGGAAGGCAGGCAAAAATCCGATGCGGCGTTTTATGTAAAGCGAAAGCACGACCCTTTGCAGCCTGACATATCGGACATGTTTGTCCTTCAATACATCTATCGCACAAGTGAAGTGGAGCAGTTCTATGAGGACGTTTTTATTACGCTTTTCCTATACGGCTGTCAGGGCTTGATAGAGAATAACAAGATCGGCATGGTTGGCTACTTTGAAAACGAGCGCGTACAGAACTTTTTAATGAAGGTCAAAGGCAATAAAAACTATGGAATTGCCGCCTCAAAGCGCACCACACAAGCGATGTGCGAAATGATAGAAAAGTATATTTATGATAACATTCATAAGGTATTTTTCTTGGAATTATTGAAAGATTGGGCTAACTTTGACATTGACGATACACAAGAGTTCGACGCGGCGATGGCCTCTGGTTATACGCTGCTAGCGGATTCAAAGATTTTGCTCAGAAAGCAAGCGGACAAACCTATCCGCATTTTGGAAATTGGAGATCTTTTGTAAAAACAATGCACACATGCCAAAAAAATACATCACCAAAAAAGAGCGCTACGAGTTAGCGCGCAATTCTGTGCTTCAGTTAAACACCGAAAGCGAGGAAGTCAGAGCCGCGATAAAGCACATCTATCAATTACAGGATAGTCAAGAAATGAAAAAAATGATCTTGTCCTTATCTACTGAGTTTAATATCAGCTATGGACAAGCGGCCGAAATCGTGGAATACGAAAGGGTTAAGTACGGCCTACCTAAGCGCTTTGGCTCTCTCGGCGCTATGTATCAATTCCTAGCGGCTAAAAGCAATCGCGAGCTATGAGCCTACTAGATAAAGACCCGGGCACGCACGTCTTTGTTTGGTGCCAAGACCGGAAGGTGTACGAATCGTTCCAAAAAGGGCTTATGATGGATCCCCGCTGGTGCAAGATGTTCCGCGTCAAGTCCTCTATGGACAAAAGCGACTTTAGCTTTTACATCGAAATGACGGCGATAAACCCTAAGTTTGCGGTCGAGGCCGGGTTTAATTTAGAAAACGGCCTCAAAGAATACATCGAAAAGGGAGCGGTCAAGATCAAATACAAACAGCCGGCCAAAAAATCAAAATGGTATGAGGAATAAGGTAGATTTGATTGGGTACTATGGCAGCGACAAAACGCACGCGCTCTCCGCATGGACGTCTACCATGGACGAGGAAGAGCAAGCCCTGCCTTTTGACATCTTGGAACGCATCGAATACCTCTTTGGCTTAGAGGAAAAAAGGCGTGCCCGTAAAACGCCGGAACTATTGGCTTATTTGGCCATGCACAATCATACCACGCCGTTTGAGAAGAGTTTTTTTCACTTCCGCTTACTTGTGGACGATGCAACGCATAAGCACTTTCTAAAACATCGTATAGGCGTTTCCATTAACGGAGA
>JACCDP011185904.1_pt1 | contig 22935 bp, 30 predicted proteins | sample 7445841 | NCBI WGS metagenome assembly JACCDP01 (sample SAMN15323441, study PRJNA562643) | freshwater metagenome | isolation source: river surface water | place: USA:Blue River Watershed | collected 2017-08-17
CATTGCTGTTAGGTTGATGAATCTTTTACTTGTATTTGACCAAAATTCACTTCTACTACCATTAGGCCATTCTAATAAAAATATAGTATCCGATATATCTTTTGTTTTAAGAATATATTGCATTGTTTTCCTAAATACTCTTTGAAAACTACCACCATATATTGATTCATCTATCAATTCTAAATCAAAATGGTCAGCAACTAATTTGGGATATTGAAATTTTTTTCTTACCCAATCATAGTTGTTAAAAAAACTATTTTTTTGGTATACCATTTTTTCAGATGTATCTATATCTTTGGTCTCATCAAATAAATGAAATATATCTGCATTATTATGCCCATGTCCCCACATATAAGAACATCCATTACTATATAACTTATTGTATTTTTTCATATAATTTATTTAATAAAACTTCACCTAAATATTCATTGCCATCTTTTGTTAAATGTAAATCATAATTACCTCCACCAAAAGTATGCCAATTAGTTATTTTTTTATCAAACGATATCCTACTAAAATTAAATATATCTGTTTCAAATTCTATTAAATCCAAATTTTTTAATTTTTTATGATATTTTTTATCTATTTTTCCAGTATGTATTTTATTTGAAATATATAGATTATTAAATTCATTTTTAGATGTTACCAATTCTTCTGGATTTGATAGTGATTCCCACAAAAAATGAACAAATTTAATATTCTTGCTATCTAAATATGCTTTTAAAAAATCTATTTTTTTAATTAAATCTTTAAAATACAATTCATCATCATAAAAACAAGTTACAAATGATTCATACATATTTTTCAAGTACTTCTTTTTTTCAGATGGTATATAAGGTGGCCATTCACCTGTTTTTTCATCCAATAAGAAACTATGAAAAATCATATTCATATCATTTGGTAGCCATAATCTATTTAGATATGAATATTGGATTATATAAAATACATTTTCATTAGTCTCTAACTCAGCACTATTATAAACATCATTTATTATTCTATCATTTGCATTTCCTGAAAATGCCATATTTTTAAAATATACATTTTGATATCCATTTGATTTAAAAAATGATACTAATTTAGTATTACCATAGAATGGTCCATTTGCTGAATGTGAGCATCCAAATATTTTAACAACACAATTCATTATGGTAATTTAACTATTTCATTTTTAACTATGAAATCGTATAATTTCTTTGCATACTTCTGATTATGTTCTGCCGTTGCATGTTTTCCATCTACTGAAAATTCTCTAAAATCTCCGTATTCCCCATCAAATCTATGTGAATCGGTAACAACTTCATCCATTAAAAAAGAACCATTCCAAGTGTATGGTATATTTCTTGCTTTTAAAAAATTTGTTATTAATAAATGATTTTTATACCAATTTATTAAATCGTTTTCATCATGTGTAATTCTTGCTATGGATTTATATTCTTCCTTTCCCTCATCATCCTCATCAAAATATCCCCACGGATTCATATGAAATGGTTCTAAATCACCATTGTATCGGTAATATTCTTTACGAGATGGGTATGTGTACATTATATTAACCAAATTTGGTCTAAACGTATCAACCATAGTAACTATACATCTAGCTACATAATCGTTACTTCTGCCACCAAATCCAGCATTTAAATCAACACCATTATTTATTAATTTTGAAAAGTAATTTGGCCAGGTTTGACCATCACTAACACCAACTCCTTCGGTATGTGAACAACCTACGGACATGATACGAAATCCATTTTTATAAATGGAATCACCTCTAAATCCCAATTCATTATATGTGTAGGTATTTGTGCCAGATGTATCGGAACCAGACCCATTAAATGATTTGTTTCTTCTTTCTTCTAATTTCCATCTGTATGTTGCAACATCAAAACCACTTTTTTGCCAAAACCTTATAGATTTCATTATTTAGTTTTTAAGTAACGAAGTGCTGCTTTATATACGTCTTTTTGTTTATCGTAATTTAATGCAGAACTTATTTTTATATTTCTACCTGTATCGGAGTTTTTAATTGTTTTATCTAAAATAGATTTTTTCTCTTTCGGAGATTTGTTTTTAAATTCTTCCCAATCAGTTTTTGGTATTGGAGGTTTTTCATCTGATTGTTTAGATGTTGAAGTATTATTTCGTTGGTCAAATGGTTTCCCATTGTGTACAACGTGTTGAATTTTAAATGTAACATTTGGATATTTTTGTCTTAATTCACCAACTGCTTTTACATTTTTATGAGAATCATCTACAAAATAAACATCCTCATATCCTTTTTTAATTTTATCTTCAATCCAATCTGCTTTATGTTGAGGGTCAGAACTACCCAATGCAGCTACATATACATCACCCATTCCAATATCTTTAAGATAATCTTTAACTGGTTTATATGAAGCTCTTGCCGTTAGTATCGCAACATTTCTTCTACCTGCCGATTCTATGAATTTTCTTAAAAGATTTGTATATTTTTTAATTTCTTCGGGTTCATTTACTCTTTCAAAATCAGAATAATCAAATTTATCATCACTTTTTGGTTCATAAACTGCGTATTCCGCTGGTGTTAATGTTGATTTTTCACCGTCTTTATGAGTAACGTAAATGTGAGATTTTGTTTTTACCAATGTATCATCAAAATCAAATATTCTTAATTTTTTCTTCTTTAATTCTTCTTTGGTTGCTTCATAAACTGGTTTAAATGCAAATGCAAATGGATTTGAATAAACTTTACCCAATTCTATATTACTACCATTCCAATTTGTGGTTGATATCTGTGCTTTTAATCCAAAAAATTCATTTAATAATTTCTTACCCATTTAGAATTTGCTTTTTTGCTTTTGGTAAGGCTTTTTCTAATTTATCATTTTCTTTTGTAAGAAATTCAACCTTAACACTCAATGCTGCTACTTCTTTTGTAAGTGCCAACACCATATTACGAAGTTCATCTTTCTCTTTTGAAGATGCTTCTAATAGAGCTTCTAATTTAGCTATACGGTCTTTACAATCATGTCTAATGAATTCATCATCTCTTTCCTTTGCCATTGCTCTTTTTTCATAGAATCGCCAAGCACCAGTTCCACCCAATATTGTTATTGCTGTAATTAAAACAGAGTATACATTATCCATTAGTTATTTCCCTCCTTATCATCAATTTCGTGATATCCAGTATTTGCCTGATTGATGAAGTTTTGTGCTTGTGATATATGGTCTTGAATCCAACCTGCTAAATTTTTTTCAGATGTTCCAATTTTTCCTTTAAGTGATTGTGCATTATTTATTATATCATCTAATAAATTTATAGCCATACCAACTTCGTGGTCACCATCTTCTTCTTTTAATTGATATCTCTCTTTTATTACACCAGATTCTATGAGAGATGTTCTAATAAATTCTTTTAATTGTTTTTTAGTCATCTTATTTTATTTTTTTTCTCAAAGATTCTCTGATTTTATTTTTAAATTCTTTAATTGGTTTGATTTCTTTGGCATATAATTCTGTTATTTTATTATATACTCTTTCGTCTGCTCTTTCTGCCAATCTCCAGCCTCCGCCTTTTAGTTCGTAATTTTTAACAGCACTTGCATTGTTACCCCATTTACCCATACATTCTTTCCATAAAGGAAGGTCAGTAGGATGTGCTACTTCTTTTTTAACTTTGTTAGGTAATCCGGTATGAGATGTTGATGCGATATCTTTGGCATCTTTTTTAGATATATCACCTGCTACCTTTTCCACTTCCTTACTTGCAGGTTCTTCACCTTTTTGTGCTGCGTGCACCATACCGAAGAATCTTTGTTGTGCTTTACTTACTGCTGGCATAATTTATATTTTTACTTTATATAAATATATTCGTTTTGCCTTTCGGTTAATTTATTGAACTTAAATATTATATCCATTGCTTTCATTTTCTTTCCTTCTACTCCGTATTTCTTTATATGAAGCATAATTTCCGAAAAGAATTGTGGATGTGTCATTTCATTTAATTTATTACAATCAATTTCAACAAATATATCACATTCTTTAACGGCTTGTTCGGTATAACTAAATTTAGTATACAAATTTTCAGATGTATTTTGTGATTCAAAATTTATATATCTATCAGTTGCCAATTTAGTATTCATTGTTTGGTTTTCCAAATAGATTTTATCAAAATATAAATCAAATAACCATAGCCAATTTGTATTTATATTTTGAACTTTAACTCCCATTTGATATCTTGGAATTTCAATTGGATGTCCAACTTCATTCATTATTGGTGTATGTTTCCATTTACGAATAAATTCTTTTGTTTTATGAATACTTAATAATTGCCAATCTCTACTTTTAGTTTGCAAATCTTCTGTATTAGTTGCATGTTCGAATTGTCCTCCTCTACAAGTTAGATGATATACTAATGAAACTCTTGGTTGTATAAATTCATACCCCTTCAATTTCATTCTTAAAAATATATCCATATCTTCTGCTAATGAATTAAGTGCAGGATCGTGTTTTATATAATCATTCTTATACATTAACCAGGGAGCAAATATACCATTCGTTGTTTCAAAATTATTGAATGAATTTGATACACAAAAATCTTCAAATGCATCTTCCATAAATCCATCTTCAATATTTTTTTCTGGCCATAAACCAAAATCTATGGTTATTTTATCATTTGATGGTGGGTGTAATGGCGGTTCCACTCTCGTTGCTGAAACTACTTTACCTTTACCAATATATTCCAACATATATGCAATACAATGTTTTCCCAAAATCATATCAGCGTGATAAATCATAATCAATTCGGTTGTTGCATTTTCTACTAAAAAATCATACGCATTACCTATACCAAATGGATGTTGATTTTGATTTAACCACCATCTTACATTTTTAGGTCTAACTGATTCTAACCATTCATATGTTCCATCTTCATTTTTATCAATCCATACTAATATTTCATAATCAGTTTCACCTATATTTTTTTCAATATAATGAATAGCATGTTTAAGATATCTTAAATTGTTTTTAGATGGTATACAAAAACTTATTTTCATAATTAATTTGTTTGAAATCCTCCAGTTTCACCAACATCCGTAACGTGTCTGCCCCATCCGGCGTGTCTGCAATATCCTTCGTTAAATATAAAAGCAAAATATTCTTTCTCATAATAATATTTACTCAAATCCAATTCTCTACCAATAGAAGCATATCCATCTTCTGGATAATCTTTCATTTTTTTCAAAGATGGGTTGAATGTAAATCCATGCCAATGCCCATCAAATCCCCATTGTAATCTTCTAACTTGTAACCCTCCGAGTATTTTATATGTTGGTGGGACGGTTGGATGTTTACTATCATTTGGGTCTCTAACTATTGCACATATACATTTTTCAACATCAATAACCTTTAATGCCGCTTCAATGAATCCTTCTTTGTAGAATTCCCAATCTTCTTCTAAATGAAAAACATATGGAGTTGTTACATATCCATACATTTTATCAATACTTCTAACTTGTCCTAAATTAACTTCGTTATACCAAAAATTTACTGATGGGAATTTATCTTTTAAATTATCATTACAACCAACTACACCACTATCATCTATAACATGAAATGCACTTAATTGGTATGTGTTATATTTAAAAAAACTATCTAATGTTTTTTCTAATAAGTCTGGTCTATTACAACTTGTACAAACGGCAGTAACCTCTTTCATTATAACCTTATTATTCTTTTTGTTAAATTTAATTTACTAGGTGGTGGATATAAATAACTTTCAAATTCTTCATAACTTTTAAAAATAGGAAAATTTATATTTTTAGAACCTATTGTTATTTTTAGATTTGTATGTGAATCTGTTATATAATTTGAATCATAATCTATATGATGTCTATTTTTTATATTATCCTCCAAATTTTGTTTTTCTAAATGCACTATACCAAATCTTATGTTTGAATAGTAATCTCTACAATGCAATATAAATTCAGGTGGTTGTATATTTGTTAAATATATTTTATTATCTTCATTACTAATTTGAATGAGTAAATCTATTAATAAAATTTCATTTTGAAACCTAGCAGATGGTGTTGCCTTTATAACATCCCAATCAACCAAATCGAATTTACCAATTTTCATATTATTTTTGTTGCAAAAGAAACTTTTACCACTACATTCATGTGAAAATATTATCCAATTCATTATATCGTATCGTAAAGAGCGTTTTGTTTTTCTTGTCTTTCTATATCTTTATGATGTAGTATACAAAATATTTCTTCGGCCGGCAAAATAGAATAGGAATCAAATCCCTGAATTCTCTCATGTACTTTACCTGCCCAAAATATAGATTGTTTATTTTTATATAATCTAGTTTGTACATCTGGGAAATTAACCCATCCTTTCTCATTAACATTCCATCCCCACTTTTGAATATGTGCTTGTGTTAATCCATTGACAGTATTAATACGAGGAACAAAAAACATATCAATATCTTCATTACTACTTAATACTTTTGGTAGTTGTTTTAAAAATTTTTCATCTACCAATTCATCTGCATCCAATTGGTAAATAAATTCACCAACACAATTTTGATTTAAATGATTTTTGAAATTAGCAAAATCACCATTCAAAGGAAATGATACCAATTTATCAATCTTACCATTTATTAATGATGTGTTTAAAAACTCTATTACTTCTGTTGTTGTGTTTGAGCTATCAAATTGCACAACTATTTCCGTATCTTTTGGCTTCTTGCTTAATAATTCCAATAATTTAGTTACTTCCTTTAATTCAGTTGAGACAGTAACTGCGAAACTTAATTTCATATATTATACCGGGTTTATTTTTGGTTTTGGTATATTGTATTTACCAAGAATAGGAAAATCTTTTGTCATTTTTTTATAATCAAAATATAATTCCTTTATTGTTGATATATTTTTAATTTTATATGTTCTATATACTGCGTAATAATCCATTAATTGGTGATTATATGATAATGTTCTTTCATAAAAAGATTTACCATATGGTTCATCAATTAAATAAGCGTTTCCATTATTCCTATAATGCATATCTTGTTCTTGTAAAAATGTATTATTTACTTCCATATCAATGGACTTTTGAATAAATCTTTCATTTTTAACTTGAGAAAAAAATCTCATAAATTGTATTATAGGCATTTCACTTACCTTAACTGCGTGTATTTCATTTTTAGATTTAACCACACCGATTACCATTAATATAGGAGCTCTTGTATTTCCATAACTTTTGTTTTCTATACTATCTACTGGTGTGTAATTCCATAATCTATAAAAGCCCCCACCTTGCACATTGGTTGGTGGAACTAATATTTCTCTTTTAAAATACTGTCTATAATATGGTATATAATTAGGCATTTTCTTCGTCCTCTATGATTTCAAATTCAGGTATGTTTAATGGAATAAACTGCTTTATTGTTGGAACATAATTTGTTAAAATATTATCAAATAATTTTGTCATTTTTTCTAATCCAAAATTTTGTAAATTCTGTTTACCTAATTGATATGCTCCAATTTTGTATTTATCGTAGTTACTATAAATATCTTTAAATGTTTTTAATGCTTCATTATAATTTACATAAAACCACTTGCTACCTTTAATTAAGAATTGATTTGCTGCACTTTCATGAATTTCTTCTAATTTACCAGGAAGTAAAACCGCACCTTCTCCTAAAAAATCTAAATGACCGCTCCAATTGGATGCGATAACAGGTTTTCCTGTTAAACTAAATTCTAATAATGGTCTACCAAATCCTTCTCCATGTGTAAACGAAACCATTGCTTTAACTTTTGGATGTTCATATAATCCATGCATTTCATCTTCCGTAAAATCTCCATGTAATAGGTAAATAGATGGTGTAAATTTAAATTGTTGAGTTAAATAATTTATTTTAGAAATCATTGCTTCTCTATCTAATATACTAAATCCGGCTGATGATGTTTTTAGAACCAATGCTGGTTTTTTATCTTTTGCACTATTAAATGCTAAACAAAAGGTTTTAATTAACATACCAATATCCTTTCTATCGTGTCCTAATTCTCCTGATAACCAATGACCTGTAAATAAAAATGCAAAGTCTTCCTTAATTTCATCTAATTCGGAAATATAAGGAACTACATCTGAACCAAATGTTTTCTCATTAAACCCTTCAAATAAAACTTCTACTGGTTTAGTTATTTTATGTTCTGCTACAATTTCACCTGTTTGGTTATTTTTTTCTTGATATGTTGTTTTAACCAAAACATCCTTTGTAAATTGAGAAGGTACAATAATTAAATCCATTCTATTACAACCATGAATAAAGTCAATAGAACATGCAGATGTTTCAGTACCTGCGGTTATACCAATATTATACGTTCCTTTTTGTTGGAATTCATTTGGAACTGTCACCTGAATATAAACATCAGGTTTTCTTTCAATTGGCTTTCCAATCAATTCCATAATTTTTACATCATCTTCACTATTTCCCAATCCTGTCATCGGAGTTGAGCCCCATCTCGTTGATACTACTGCTATATCATATTTGTCCATTTTAATTAAAGATTTTAATAAATCTCTACTATGGTCACCATAACCACTACGGGTTGCTACGGGTGCCTGATATACTAAAAATGGTTTTTTAACTTCTGCCATAACTTATTTTACTTTAAATAATTCGTATTTTTTTCTAGGTTTCCAATTTTTAAATGCTCCTTCCATGCCATCTGATAATGTTTTACACATATTTTCTGCACTTAATCCACCATCACCAATCATCCACTTTCTGCCTTTTAATCCTGCTTCTTTTCTAGCTTCTCTACCCACAACATACCAATCTCTAATTAAAGGTGCTACATCTTCATAATCAATTCTATCATCAAAAATATATGGTGTAGGAACCGAACCCGTTGCGGAACGAACTGGCCAAATTGGTTTAGCCCAATCACCCCAAACATGCGTATTCTTTTTATGTTTATCATGCAAAGAACCTATTTGAACATAATCTTCTGCGGTTAATAATTTACCACTTCCTTTTTCTCTAAATCCACATTGGTCTTGCAAGCCACCGGTTACTGTCGTAATGATTGGAGTACCCGCCATAATTGATTCCGCAGTGCCCAATCCAAATCCTTCGTTTGAAGATAAGGTAAGAGTAACATCTGCTAAATTATATAGATAATTTAATTCCTCATCTGGTCTTTTCTTTTCATCAAAAATAATTGTACATTCAGGAACACAACAATCTCTAACTACCGCATGTAGGTCTGTTCCATTTTCATCAACAGCTTGTGTGTGCATTACCATACACACTTTATCTTGTTCTTCAGGTCTTAATGATTTAACAAACTCATTGAATGCAAGAATTGCTTCAATTGGTTGTTTTCTTCTAATATTTCTATTTGTCCAATATACAATATAATCATATTGTTTTGTTCCAAATAATTCAGTTTTAATTGATTGAGGAACATCTGTTGGTTTATATACATCTGAACGAATACCATGTGGTACATAACTTACTTGCCAATCTTCTGGTTGTTTCCATTGTGATTGTGCATTGCTTCCCCAAACTCTTTTGGTAATACCATATGTTTGCTTTGAAATGCAACCTATCCAATCACAACTTTCATAATAATTACGATTATATTTTGGGTCTGGTAAATCATCCCAAATATGATAGAAAAATATTGGTGTATGCTGTCTAATTTCGTGTTCGATTTCATATAACCAAATCCAATATCTCGGGTCTGTAAAGTGTAAGATTGCATCTGGTTGTTCTGCATTAAGAACCTGTCTTAATGTATCAGGTGTACCATAACCGGATGATGCGTATAGTTTTACACTTGCATCTTCTACGCCAGTTCTACCCTTTATATCATCGCTAAGGTCGAATACTTTACCTTCGTCTGGATGTTTGATTGCAGCTCCCAATTGTACCCAATCATACTTATCAACTGTCCCTAATACCAATTGTCGTGATATGGTTGCAATACCACTTGTCATTCTTAAATCATCTGATAGTAACAGAATCTTCTTTTTTGCCATAACTTATTTTTGTTTCTTAAAATTGTGAACCACTTACTTGCAACTCTGTGTGTTGTTTTATTTGCTCTCTATACATTTCATCTTTAACATACAAGTGTAAACTTCTATTTACAACTTTTTGTAGATTTGTTTCATCTTCAATTGTATGTACTTTAAATTTGTTGTACAAACTTTCCAAAACCTTTACAGAGGTAAGTCTTGTTTTTACTTTTGACATATTTCCTCGTTTTATTTATTTATATATATAAATATATATTTATTTAAAAAGAGGACATATTTTTTTATCTTTAAATTCACACCATTTACAATTTTTATTTTTCTCACCTGGATTTGGTGTGAAATCTCCTTCTAAATTGTATGAACCATCTTCTTTAAATACCGAATTTACAAATGACATAAATTCAGCAACACCTTTCTTTACCGTCACTGCACCATGTGCGGGAACAAATACTGAAATATGTGGGATTGGATATTCAAAATCTTTATTTACTTTTCTTTTAATGATATGATATTCTACTTTTATTTTATTAATATCAATCTTATATTGTTCTGCTAAAAAGTGTTTATATAACAACAACTGATTAAGTTTTGTTTTATCTTTCTTCATATCTTTTGTCCAACCTCTACCACTTGTCTTAAAATCTATGATAAGATAATCACCCGATGGCTTGTGTTTTAAAAGAACATCTATAAATCCTAAATAGTTTACATTCTCTGCTACTTTTAAATTTAAAGCTCTTTCAATACCAACCAATTCCCAACCTTTCTTTGAAAATATAGTATCTGATTTTTTCCTAAACCATTCCAATATTTCTAATCCATCACCATAAAATTCTTCTAATTCTTCCTTTGTTGCAACAATTACTCCTTCTGGTGCATTCTCTTGTTCTTTCTTAAAGTTTTCTCTCAAACTATCTAACAACATTTTTTTCAAATCTATTTCATTGGCTTGTTTTTTACTTACACCATAAAATACCGTCAAATAATGTTGTAAAACTTCATGCATAGCAGTCCCAAATATTGTATTGATATTTGAATTAAATTCTTTTAATCCATCTATATACGCTAATTTGTATTGTTGTGGACAATTTGCCCACATTGTATATTGAGAGTAACTAACTTTTGCCATTAAATTTTAAGTTTTAATTTTGTAATTTCTTTTTTATCAACACCATACTTTTCACATAAAGATTGAATATGTTCCCTACCACTTCTAGTTTCATATAGAATATCAATATATTCCTCAATATGTTCCTTACTTTCAGTATATTCTTTTACCATAATATCGTATAAAAAATCTTCATAATCGGAAGTTTTTTTACCCTTCATCCATTTAAGATAATATTTCTTTTTTGGTATTAAATCTATTAAAGTTTTATATAAAATTTCTGGTTCCATCTCCTGTATTAAGGATTGAATTTCTCCTATCGTTTCTATTAGTTCATAACTCATAGAAAGATATCGTATTATCATATAGTTACTCCAACTCTTTTTATCTTCCTCACTTATTTTTTTAAAATAGTTTGGGTCTTGAACTGATGTAACTGCGTTGATATGGTCAAATAATCCTAGTCTTTTACTAACTGATGATTCCGCCATTTATTGGTTTTATTTTGTTGTTTTTAAATTCTTCTGGGATTAATTCTTCACAAACTGTCCCACAATTTGCACATAAAAAAACATCATATGGTCCCATAACATCGTTAGGTAACATAGATACTAATCTACTTAATTTTTTTACTTTTACTGCGGGTAAGAATATATCCCCATTACATTTAACACATTGTAATTCTTGTGCTTTACTCCAATCTAATTGTTGTACCGGTTGTCCTTTTTCCATAACTTTTATTTAATAATCATTAATAAATCCATTTCTCTACAAAGCATATAATCTTTGCCTCCCAACTTTACATTGTTGATATTCATACTACCGCCAGGTAACATTACACTATCACCAACTTTTACAGCCATAGGGATTAATACACCATCATTTGTGTAAATACCCTCACCTACTGATACTACCTTTCCGATTTTGTTATCTCCCATTTTAGCACTATCTGGAATAATAATTCCGTTTACTGTCGTTTCTTCTACTTTTGTTTCAATTAGGACTCTATCTCCTAATGGTTTTGCGAGTTGAAATGTTTCGTTTTTCATTTTTATTTAATTGTATTAATTATTGTTATCATTGTTGCCATAAACATTATTTCTTTATCAATTACAAAAGTATCTTTGTACATACCATCTGCAATTGCAATTGTTATATTTGATGTGTTACCACTTGCATATTCATCAACCTTTTCATATAGGTAAGAATAAACCTCTGCAAAGTTTTTTACTTTTGCATCTAAAACTGTCTGTCTTACTTCCATATAAGTTGTTCTTCTATCTGCACTACTTTTTAGTATATCAACTATTTTAGTTTTAAAATCAGAACTTACAATAGATTGTTTATCTAATTTTAATTCACCCTTTGAAGATTGCAATTGACAAGTATTTAATACTCTACGAATATCTGGGTAAAATTGTTGTACAATTTCGCCTAAAACTTTAGGTTCAAATGTAATCTTTTCAGCTTCCAATATAGATGCAACATGCACTGCCACATCTTTTTTAGTTGGTGGAGTTACTGCAAATGTTTGACATCTACTTAAAATTGGTTCAATAATCTTTTCGTGATAATTACAAGTTAGGATAAATCGACAATGTTTAGAGAATGTTTCCATTAAGTTACGCAAGATTGCTTGTGCGTTTGGAGTCATATAATCAAACTCATCCAATATAATGATTTTGAATCCTTTGAAACCCGCACCACTTGCGAAGTTTTTTACTTTGTTACGAACTGTCTCAACGTTATTTTCATCGGATGCATTGATAATCATGCTATCACACTCAATTGAGTTTACAATTAATTTTGCTAATGTTGTTTTGCCAGTACCGGCTTTTCCATAAAGCAAAAGGTGTGGGATATCATTTTCATCGAGATACCCCTGCACCTTTTCTTTTAAGAGTTCGTTACCTATATATTCACTTAATTTATTGGGTCTATATTTTTCTACCCAAAGTGAATTATCTTTTTTAGTTGTTTCGTTTGTAGAGAAAAAGCTCATATTTATTCGTTATTTTATACAAATATACGAATAATATTCCATTCTACCAAATTTATTCGTCTATATCTTCAAATCTACTATCTTCTTCTTCGGATTCATAAACTATGTCATCAATTTCTGTTACATAATCCCATATTTCATCCAAAACTGAACTTTCTACACCTTCTTCGGTTTCTAAAATTCTTAGATTTTCTCTAATTTTCTGTGTTAATTCTAAAATTGTTGCCATTATGCTAATAAATGATAATATTCTTTAAAATGTTTAATTCTATCTGCTAATCCAATAGTTCCACCATTTACTCTTTTAGTAATAGATGTTACTACTGCATCAGTTGCTCCACCATCTGCCATTTTGTGTAATCCGTTTTTGTTGAAGAACCATGCTGCTGATAATAATGCATATTTCTCAGCTACTACTTGTGGATTCGCACAAACATCTTCACCTATTGATTTACCAAATGCAGTATAGTTATCCTTTCCTGTTAATTGTATATATCCTCTACCACAAAATTTAGCACCATCACCACTACTTTCAGGTCCGTTACCCATTCTACCACCATATACTTTGTTAGCAATCTTTTCAGGTTGTCTAGCATATGCATTTGCCGCTGCTTCGGTTGGGAAATATTTTTTAAATATACCCATCAAACCTTTTGCTGAATAGTTTAAGTTTTCTTTTGTTAAACGAAATCCACCACTTTCATGTCCACATTGTGCTAAAAAGTGTGCTAATCTTAATGGAGTATTGATTTGAAATTTAGCTGCCGTATCAGGAATCATTGCGATTACTGCATCTGGAATGTGTCCTTTTAAATTTTGTATTTTTAAGCCAGTTGTATTTGTAGTTTGTGCTACTGCTTGTTGAGCAGGATGTTCTTCTTCACCCATAATCATTGCCCAAGTCTTATCACCCACAATACCATCAGCGGTTAAACCATGTGCTGCTTGCCAAATTTTTACTGCTTCTTCCGTTTTAGGTCCAAAATTACCTACGGGATCTAAATGTAATTTAACCTGAAGTTGTTTTACATTTTCGTTGTTATCACCTTTTTTTAATAGCATAGTATTTACTTTTTTTATAAATATATGTTACTTAAAGCAAAAAGTATTATTTTCCCGTTGAACCAAATCCACCATCACCTCTTTCGGTATTTGATAATTCATCCGCTTCTACAAATTCAATCGGTGGATGTGGTATAATCATAATTTGTGCAATTCTATCACCTACTTCATATTTTTTAGATACTACTCCTCTTTCTTTTCTAAAAGTAGCTTGTAATTCACCTCTATATCCACTATCAATTACACCAACACAATTAGTTAAACTTAAATCTGTTTTTCTAATTGATGATCGAGGAAATATTAATCCAACAAATCCCTCTGGTATTTCCATTGCTAAACCTATTCCATAGGTAATTTGAAATACTTCTTCATTAATAATTTCTGTTGCTACTAAGTCCATACCAGCATCACCTTGTTTTGCGTATGTAGGTATAACTGCGTTTGGGTGTAATTTCTTTATATATGTTCTCATTTATTATGGTTTATAAAATATAAAAATTGGTTCGTATTTGTATGGAGTACCATCCATTCTCATGCTATTCTTTGCTTTACTTAAATCCATTCCGGTCATTGGGCTCATTGTCATTCTTAATTTACCTTTATACTCACATCCCAATCCGGTTAGAATATCAATTGAATCCTGTTCTAATGTGAACCATTTATCACTACCAACTTTAATATCTGCAATATTCCAACAAATGTATCTATCGCTACGAAGATACTCAAATGCAGTTGTCAATGTTGGTCTTAAAAATCCGTCTCTCCAACTTTCATAATTACCAAACTTCTTAAATGATTGCGAATCATCATCGGAATATCTTTCTCTATCAAAGTATGGCGGTGAAGTAAATACGAAATCTAATTTACCTTTATACTTTTGAAATCTAGGTTCTTCGCTTATAATTTCTGAACCGGTTGTGAAAATTTCGTAAGTATTTGCGTGTCCCCAAAATGCATTTGCTGCACCTGGAACTTTATTGTTAAAAAATTCTGCTAAATATTCATATCTAGTTTTACCTATTTCAGGTATTTGGTTTTCGGTATTAGGGTCGTTTCCAATGTAGTGTATATTTCTATCATCTACCGATAATGCTCCTAATATTCTACCACCCCATCCAGAAGATGGGTCATAGATATTGATTGTATCTTGCTCTTTAATATGTTCTGTAAATTTTTGGTATAAGTATTTTGCAGTTAATGGTGGAAAATTTACCGCAGCCTGTGTTCCCATACCTATTCTAAATGCAGCCGTAGCTTCAGGAAAAATGGTTTGTCCTAATGGATACAATTTAATTTGTATAGGTTGTTTTGGAAGGTCTACTAAATTATCAATGTTATCACCCCAATCTGCCGTTTTTAACGATGCAATATGGTGATATCCAATGATACCACATTTATATAAATCCCTAACTTCTTCTGCTGTAATTGGTGGGGATGGCACTTTACTATCGGCTTGTGATAAACAAAATTCATATCCTTCTTTGATATCACCACTCATCCATTTTTCAATCCATTCTTTACCACTTTGAATATGTGAATTATGAAATTCTGGATTATTGAGATGCAAAGTTTTAGTAAAACGATACATACCATCTTGTCTAGTCAATCTTCTCATAGATTTGATGAATTCCGGAAGATATGCATCATTCGCAAATACATCATAGATAGATGGTTTTGGTTTTTCATATGTACTTCCACCAATACCGGTCTTATACATCGCAGGAAAAAATTGGTTTACAGGAGTTGCAAATTTATTAAAATTGAATATAACAGGATTTCCATCATCATCTTTCTCTTCAAATTCATTTACTTTATAAGTTTGTAATTTAGAAAAGTTTTCAATAATTTCTCCTTCATCTATACCAATTCTAGGTGGTGCACCTGTTTCATTCCATACTTTAACTGCAATGGCACGAAAATATGCCACCCACTTTTCAAAGTCAGCGAATGGCATTTTAAGTACATCTTCGTACTTGAGATTAATGTCTGGCTCATAGAGCCAGTCATTTCTCTCATAAAAATATTTCTTTGGGTAATTAAAACTCATTATGCAGTTAATTGTACCTCAACTAAATAATATTTTGATGTAAAGTCATCAATCTTAAATTCAGCGTGTGCTAAACCAGAAGTTGAAATATTCAATTTTACTGAATTAGCTTCTTTGTTTGCAGTTAAAATTTCTTTTAAATACTTTGCTGAAAATGAAATTGGTTTTACTTCCGTTTGGTAATCTTTTTGAATAGAGAATACAACTCTATTTGAGTTTACATTTGAGTACCCCAATACAATCTTCAATTCACCTTTCTCTGTTAAGATAGTGAATGTATCAACTTCACTCAATGCATTCTTAGCTTTGATGAACTTGTCGATAAACTTACCATCGAAATCAATACTAACATCAAAGTTAGGTAATTTTTTCAAATCAGGTACATTAGGGATAACCGCTAAATCAGCTAATTGAAATTGTAATTTGGTATCATCACTTTTAACAAATAAATTAATTGCCTTACCATCTACTTCTTGTACATCCAATTCAACATCATCGTTTGCAACTGAAAGTAATTTTGATAAAGTTGATGTTGTATAAACACCCAATTCAGGAGATGTAAATGGAAAATTCTCCAATGTAATTTCACCTAATACTGTCTTATCATCAGAGATGAAACGAGTAACTAATTTGTCATCACCTGCTTTCCAGGTAACCGATTCTACCAATCCCGCTAAATTGTACTTTTGAATAAAGCGTGTAATTCTTGTTTTGTTCATAATTTATGTTTTATTATTTATTGTTTTACAAATATACGAAAAGTTTTTCTAAAAAGAAAAAAATTCAGCCGCTTTTTTTGTTTCAGCGGTTACTTTCTCCCATTTCAATGCTCTATAAAAATCATCTAATTTGGATTCTAATTCTGCGGCAAATATTCTATCATAATCAATATATTGATTGATAAAATCCATAATTTCTTTAGGGTCATCATAACCTTTAAATGCACATCCATCTAAATTTAATGGATTTGCTTTTAGATACACCCATTTGGTTTTATCACCATCCCTCAATGGTTCGTATTTAAATGGACAATCATAGAATTTAAGTAAACGATTATATGCGATTGCCGCTTTAACGTGTGCCGGTGTTGATTTTTCAAATTCAGCTAAATTTAGTTTACTTTTCTTTTTATCATATTTACTGATTTCTTTTACAGCACTTCCTTTGGCAATATGTTCAATTGGTAAGTTGATAATATTCTTTTTAAATTCTAAAATTTCATCATCAACTTCACTTTGTTTTTTACCCATAAGAATATCTCTTAATACTCTAGCCATAAAGTCCTGAAATGATTTGGGGAACGATGAACGAACTACATCCAAACCTTTAACATCCAACTTATCAACTGGTAGCCCATTTGCTGCGATAATCCATTGTGCATATCTTTTCTTTGCAATCCATATACCAGCTTTACTGATATATTCCTTTTTAATTTCAAATCTATGTTTTTTGATATTGAAGAATTTCTCTGCCATTAAATCATAGAATTTATTTAAAAATTCTTGCACTTCACCCGCTATCTCATCAATCTTTATTGCTAACTCACTATCCGTAAAACTTTCCCAATTTGGAAAACGATGTTTGACAAGTGGTAACGCAGAAAAGAATACAGAATCCGTATCAATATAAATGTTGTAATCTTCATTTGTTCCCAACTCTTTGTTATATTTGATGTTTGCCATTTTAGCAGTATTCTTAATAACTGTCTGTCCTGTTGTTGTAACGGCTTCTGCATTATCCACATCATAGAAACGGAAAGCAGGAAGTCCCAATACACCATACATTGAGTTAAGAAGAATTTTTTGAACGAGCTGTCTTTTTGCATAGAAAGCGTGTTGTGCTTTATCTCCTTCTTTTCCATATTTTTTCTCTAATTTTCTAAACTCAACCCTTTGTGAAAACCAAAGGTTAAGAATATCAGGAATTAGTCCTGGTTTATCTTGCGAATATAATACACCATTTGATGAAATAGCCATATTATTATCTGTTAGTAATTCTTTTAATTCAGAATGTGTGTAAACTAAATCTGAATTTTCTACCTCATATTCCGGTGTTGTTCCCTTAACCCATCCTTCCATATCAAATCCTCTAATCTTACCCACTTTGGTTTCGGGAGAAATATTTAGAGTCATAATAATTGATGGATATAGAGATGTTAAATCCAAATCATATAACCAATCATACTTACCAGGTATAGGGTCTTTTACATATGCTCCAATAAATTTTTCTTGATTATTATCATTGATTTCTTGCATTCTCTCCTTCCTATCAGCAGGTTTATTTGGTGCTACCAATCCTTTTCGTTTAAGATAAGTCATACATGCACCCTCTAAATATTTAGATGAATAAACGAAATCTTCATATGGAACGTGGCCGGCGTGGCAAATACCTCTACATAATTCTATGAATTGTAATTTTCTATCTAATTCAACCACCAATTCAACGTCCACAATATTATACTCAATAAATTTCTCCAAATCAGTTTCAAACAATTTATCTAAACTTCCCTCATATGCAATCTTCTCTCTACCTAATTCTTTCTTTGAAATATAATTCAAAGTATAAGATGGTTCTAAACCATAGTTATAATTCTTATATAAATTGATATAATCCAAAGAAGCAACTCCCGCAAAAGACCATCTTTTACGATATGGTGAATAGAAACATTCACCGATAGGTGATAATCTATTAGCAAATGTTGGTCCGAATAAGTTTTTTAAACGATTGTATAAATAAGGAACGTCAAAAAAATCAATGTTCCATCCCGTAATAATTGTTGGATTGATGTGTTCGTACAAACTCATAAATTCATACAACAATTCTTTTTCACTTCTAAATGTTTTAACTGTCGTTTTACCTTTGATTGATACTGATTGTTTTATTTTATTTTCTTTATCAAGCACCAATGCAAAATAATCATCCGTTGCGGAATCATGCAATGCTATTGCTGTAATTTCATTTTCTGCTTTTTCGGTATTAGGTAATCCAGTAATCATTTCCACCTCAATATCAAAAGTCATTACAACATGACCTTCGGATGGGATATCGGAATCATAATAAGCATCAACCAATATACGTGTTGTTTCTGGTACGTCTGCTTCAAATAAATTGGGGTCATCTTTTTGAAATTTAGTAACTTTGGAAACTTTATCACCATACATAGTAATCGAATCACCATATTGGTCTTTTTGGTATGCGTATGCTCTATATTGGAAGGTTTGGTATCCTACCTTATCATCCCATAAGTGCACTAAATTTTTCTCTCTTTGATAATATACATTTTGATACATAGGATACAAATATACAACAAAAAACCCAAATTAAAAAATATTTGGGTGTGTTTTATTTATGTGTGGTATTAGTTCTTCTTCTACGAAAATATCCCACAATGTAGTGGATGGATGATATCCCTGAAAACCCTCTTTGTTTAACCAGTTTAACATTTCTTCTTTTGTTTTACATTTGCTACTTTCTTCTTCGTGCCATGTATATAACAATCTATCTTTATCGAATTTGGTGTAAGACCACTCAAAAACTCCTCCAAATTTATGAGCCTCATTATTAAAAAACCAAAATGGTTTCCAATCAATATCGTTTAAATAAATGTCCCAATATCCAAATCCCTTTTCATTCCAAATTTCGGTTTTTTTCTTATTATATGGTACAAATTGATTAGATGCCAATTCACCAAATGATACATTCTCTAAATTTTTAGAATAAAAAGATAAATCTCGCATTCTACTGAATGGATATGATGAATTTGCAACAACCTGATTCAACATAAACAATGCTGAATATTTTATATTATGCAATTTAAGAAAACTTTGTAAATGATGTATATTTCTTAACATCAGAAATGTGGAATTATAATTATCTATTAACCCATCATATATTTTATTGAAACGATATTGTGCTTCATTTTCTAATGGAGGACTACCACTTCCTAAAAATGCATATCCATTTTCATAGTATGAATCATTTTTAGAAAGATATTGTGCAGTATGCCCAACTCCAACTTTGGCAACATCATAATCTTTTTGTTTTGCCAATTCTTTATCTATAAGAAATGAAAATCTAACAGCCGATGTGAATTGTACTATTACATATATTTCTTCGGATGAAACTCCTTCTTTTAATAAGGATGTTACTCTTTGTATTATTGTATTAACTATTGCTGAATTATCGAATGTTGGATGTCCTTCGTTATGTAGTATTAGTCCTTTTTTATTTGCTAAATGATGCGCATATGTATGATATGCTAATGCATCTTTTGAAGCATCGGAATGTTTAATAGAAACATTATCTCCATTATACGGGTGTCTTAATCTTGTAAATGAACAACCACTAGTTATTAAATGCTTCACCATTATATAATCTTATAAATTTAGGTAAAGGGTCTTCGGAAACCAATTCCAAAAATCTTTTATAATTTTTAGTTGCAACCACTTCTGCTTTAGCAACTACTTCCTCAAATTCTTCATCGGATAAGTTACATAAATAATCTATTCTATCCAAAACATGATTGTTAAAATCAGTATGATTAAAATCCAATCCCCACACATCCGAATAATCATCTAATTTTGCGTTTTTAAGTATTAAATGACAATGATTAGAAACATATAAGAATGGTAACTCATTAAATAAATAATTAAATGTTTTTTCAGTTAAGAAATTACCATCTGGAATTTTAGTTTCATTTGGTGGAATATTGTTTGATTCAAACACCGCATCAATTCTTCCCATAAATTCAACATCTCTTAATTTTTTAATCCAACATGCTTCTTTAACCTGATTATTTGGGAATGAAAATCCACCATAGGTTTCATCAATCATAGTAAAACGAGAATCCATATATCGTTTATTATCATCAACCATATTTGCCATAGTGACCAAAAACTTTGGATTATCTAATGCTTTATGTTTAATTAAAACTTTATAAAAGGCCTGTCTCCATTGAAAAGATATCTTTCTCATTGAGAATATAAATCTTTTGGATTTATCTTTTGCATTAAAAACGTGCTTTGGTAATTTGTGTAAAACCGAAGATGCGAAAAATCTTCTAGCGGTTAATCCAAAATCATATACAAATCCAGGTGTATCTTTGTAATGAACTTTATCAGTAAAATGATAACCTTTTAAATTTCTTCTAAAATAAATTTCCATTATATCATCATAAATGCAACCACCTTCTCCATATGTTGAATTTATTATATAAATGTGTTCGCTGGAAGGGACTGCATATTTCTCTAATCCATTTCGTATATCTGGGTTGTAATCGTAAACATTTATGAAATGTATTCCCTTTTCTGCGAAAGATTGTACACCACTTAAACTTCTATTTCTCCAAATTAAATTTATAAAATGACCCGTATCTAATTTTAGACCTATTTTTTTGTAAGAATGAATGTTATCATTCATAACAAATTGTTTATTTAGTTCAAAATTATTACTCAATAAAAAATACATTGCTTCTTCTCTGGTACAAGAATCTTGTTGATAGATGTATAAATTTATACCACCTTCATAACCTTCATTTAATTTGTAATCAATAACCATTATCCTATTTTATAATCGTCTTTTAATTTTTGTAAAAATAAATCTATACCTTTGCTATGGTTTTCTGACCAATCGTCAGCATGTCCACTATCACTTATATATTTGTATGAAGTAAAATCAAATCCATAAATTTTACATACCTTTGCAATTGAATATGATTCCATATCATATATGGCAAGTGGTTTTTTTTCAAATTTATCTTGTGTGTGACACGTTAATCCACTTCCAAATTCAATAAATTCAATATTGTCTAATTTGGGATAGATTGTATCATCAAATGGTGTTATAGTTTCTTTGGTAAATGGTCTTGCATCCATGTCTCTTTGGACGAATGTTTTACATTTAAATAACTTTCCAACAAAGGCTTCAGGTCCACCCGCACTTCCGTAATTAATTACAATATTATCAATTGGAGATAGATTTTCCAATATTTGTGTTGCTTTAATTGCTGCATTAATTTTACCTACACCTGTATAAATTATATCAACTCCTAATGGTGCTTTTTCTTGTGGAAACTCGGTTGGTAAAGCAACAAATAATTTAATTCTCATACTCATAAGTATAATATTTTTGCTGTTGAGGTAGGATTCGAACCATACAAGAGGAGATTCGAAAAGTAACATTTAGTGCTTGCAAGCTGGTGGTCAACCCCATATTACTTTTCTATTTCTTAATCCCCGCCTTCGAGACGAGAAGGTGTGTTTGCCAGATTATAATTAAAATAACCAATTTCACCACTCAACAATTTTGCGGAAGAACAGGGATTCGAACCCCAGATACCTTTCAGTATGCCGGTTTTCAAGACCGGTGCATTCAACCACTCTGCCATTCTTCCTAATATATTAATATATATGTGTTTCTTCATTTCTGAAGTCTTTTGTGTCTATTTGAAAATTAGATTGTCTAATTCTCGCTTGTTCCGCATCTTTATACCATCTAATCCAAGTCAATGATGCATCAACTGGTGCCAATATCCAAGCCATAATCAATACCATAATACTATCCAATTCAGGAGAACCACCCGTTGGGTCATTTGAATATCGTTTATCCAAATTTTTGTATAACTGATAGAAACAATAGATAACACAAATTACATAATAAGTAACTAACATAAATTTCTAGTTTTAATTTTAA
>JACCDP010110048.1_pt1 | contig 22931 bp, 18 predicted proteins | sample 7445841 | NCBI WGS metagenome assembly JACCDP01 (sample SAMN15323441, study PRJNA562643) | freshwater metagenome | isolation source: river surface water | place: USA:Blue River Watershed | collected 2017-08-17
GCGTGCGGCGCGCCCTGGTAGAGGCGCGGCTCCGTGTCGTCTGCGGTGCAGGTGCAGAGCAGGGCGGCGGTGAGCAGGGCGGCTGCGGCGGTGTGGATTGGTCGGACCATGGTTCGCATCGTAGGCAGAAACGCCGCGCTTCGGACGACCTCCGCCGGTCATGCCCAGCATGCGGTGCATGCCGATGCGACTCCTCGGACTCGCGCTCGCCTGTGCCGGTCTCGTGGCCTTCACGGCTGGTCTGGAACGTGCGCTGGAGGAGGACCTGCGGGAGGCGGCGCGGCTGCGGGCCGGGAACGTCGCGGATCAGCTGGCGGATGCGCTGCTGGGGCCGTCGGCGGAGGCGCTCGTCGGCGGGCCCGTGGCGAGCGCCCTGGGCGACCGCGCGCAGCTCGCGACGGTCCTGATCGGGCAGGGGATCGAGAATGCCCGGTTCGGCCTGCATTCCCGCGAATCGTCGCGAGGGCGCGCGCTCGAGCCGGCGAACCCGGAGGACCGCCAACTCCTCGCGCTGATCCAGCAGGAACGCGCGGGTGTGCATGAGACCGGCTCCGCAGCGATCGGTCACGTTCAGCTGTCACCCGGGCGGGAGCTCGCCGCGGTCGTCGCGAACGTCACCGTGCCTTCCCTGTCGAACGATGCGACATGGCTGTGGCGCGTCAGCGCGTGGCTCATGGGCGCCATGCTTCTTGTTTCGCTCACGCTGCGCCGAGGGTTGCTGCTGGCCGCACCGATGGTCGCGTCGGTCGGGGCTGCGGCATGGCTGCTCGCGCGTGCGCTTCGTGCCGAGGCCGCGTCGGGGGCGCTGATCTCGGAGCTCACGGAGGCCCTGCGTGCGGGGGGCGCCGGGCCGCTGGCGGAGCGCCTCGCAGCGCCGATGGGTGAGCACGGCCATGCTCTCGAAGGTCTGGGGCTGGCGTCACTCGTGATGGGTGTTTCGGCCGTGCTGATCGGCGGGCTGATCGCACGCGATCTTCAGCGGAGGTTCTGACGACCGGAAAGGAGTTCATCCCAAGGCAAGTCGAGTTGCGCGGCTCGCCGGTTTGGTTACGAAGGCCGTCTTTCAACGATCACTCATGGGGTGTCACATGGTCGCGATCCTGCTTCGGGTGCTGGTGTTGGCACTCGCTTTTGGTTTGTCGGGCTGCGGAGGGGCGGCCGCACCGGCGGAGCCGCCGGAATTGGCCGCTCTCGGCTCACGCTGCACGAAGAGCGCGGACTGCGCTTCCTCGAACTGCAACCTGAGCGGAGACTTCCCTGGCGGACTTTGCACCAAGGCCTGTAGCGCCTCCGCCGATTGCCCGGCAGGGTTCGTCTGCGTCTCGAACTCGAGCGGCATCTGCATGGAGTCTTGCGGCCAGGACTCCGACTGCGCCGCGTATGGCACGGCGTGGGGCTGCCGCGAGCAAAGCCTCGAGGACGGCAAGGAGGACGAAGACCGGGGCAAGCGGTTCGTCTGCTCCAAGCGTTGATCAGCGTCGACCGTAGAGGCGCGCCATCTCGGCGAGTCGCCCCGCGGCGTCTGCGGGGATGTCGCTCCAATCGAAACGCCAGTCCCAGTTTCCGGACGTGCTGCCGGGCAGGTTCATGCGTCCCTCTGTGCCGAGGTTCATCGCGTCCTGCAGCGGAAAAATGGCCATGCGCGCCACCGAGGCCTGCGCGGCCCGAATGAGCGACCAACTCATCTCGTTGCCGTTGGCGCCGAGGTAGCGGCGCGCGAAGTCGCGTTCGCTTTCGGGCGCCGCTTCGTACCAGCCGCGCGTCGTGTCGTTGTCATGCGTGCCGGTGTAGACGACGGCGTTCGGCACGTGGTTGTGCGGAAGGAAGGCGTTCGTCGCGTCACCGCCGAAAGCGAACTGCAGCACCTTCATGCCGGGGAAGGCGAAACGGTCGCGCAGCGCGTTGACGTCGTCGGTGATGACGCCCAGGTCCTCCGCGATGATCGGCAGATGACCCAGCGCCGTCCGCACCGCGTCGAAGAGCGGCGCTCCGGGGCCGGGCCGCCAGCGACCGTTGATGGCCGTCTCTTCGTTCGCCGGAATTTCCCAGTAGGCCGAGAAGCCGCGGAAATGGTCGATGCGCGCGATGTCGACCAGCTCGAACACCGCGCGGAACCGCTCGATCCACCAGCGGTACCCTTGCCGCGCCAGCACGTCCCAGCGGTAGAGGGGGTTGCCCCAGCGCTGGCCCGTCTTGCTGAAGTAGTCGGGCGGCACTCCGGCGACGACGGTGGGCTGGCCGCGCGCGTCCAGGAAGAACAGCTCGGGGTGGGCCCAGACGTCGGCCGAGTGGTGCGCCACGAAGATCGGGATGTCGCCGACGATCTGGATGCCCTTCTGCGCCGCGGCCCGGCGAAGCTCGCCCCACTCCTCGAAGAAGACCCACTGCGTGAAGCGGTGGTAGCGCAGGCCCTCGGAGAGCTGTTGCCGCGCGGCCGCCAGCGCCGACGGCTCGCGTCGCGCAATCGCCGGATTCCACGTCGTCCACTCGCGGCCGTCATGCGCGTCGTGCAGCGCCATGAAGAGCGCGTAGTCCTCGAGCCAGCCGGCGTGCTTGAAGCAGAACGCCTCGAACGAGGCCTTCTCGACCGTGTTGGCCGAAGCGTAGAAGCCCGCCGCCGCCCGCCGCAGCAGCCGCGTGCGAAGCGCGTTCGAGGCGGCGAAGTCGATGCGCGCGGTCGTCGGAGCGGCGGCCGGAACCTCCTCTTTCGGCAGCCAGCCGCGCTGCACGAGGGGTGCGAGGTCGATCATCATCGGGCCCGCCGCAAAGGCCGAGAGGCTCGAGTAGGGCGACGCGCCGTAACCCACGGGGTTGAGCGGCAACACCTGCCAGTAGCGTTGCCCCGCCGCCTCCAGAAGGTCGAGCAGCCGCCGCGCCTCCTGCCCGATGTCGCCGCTGCCCAGCGGACCGGGGAGCGAGGTGGGGTGAACCAGGATGCCGCTGCCGCGCGTGAACATGGGCGCCTCCGAATGGCGGGCGTTCTCGCAGAGTCGTCGCCGATTGCAAGAGGTCTTTGTACTTATTGTAGAGTTAATTCGGGGCGGGCGCCAGTCTGCTGCTTCTCGCGCACGTCGGCTCCACCTTGCCTCGCATGAGTGAACCGAAGAGCCAGGCGAGGCGCCTCGAGCCGGTGTCGCCCGACCTGTGGCGCTGGCACGTTTCCGACGACCGGATCGACGGACTCGAGTCCGACGCCTACGCGCTGGTCGACGCGGGCCGCGTGGTGCTGATCGATCCGCTGCCCATCGACGAGGCCGTGCTGGAGCGGCTGGGCCGCGTGGAGGCGATCGTGCTGACGGCGCCGAACCACCAGCGCTCCGCATGGCGTTTTCGTCGGCGCTTTGGGGCGAAGGTCTACTGCCCGGAGGGTGGGCCGACGACGGAGGAGGAGCCCGATCACCGCTACTCCGGGGGCGACCTGCTGCCCGGTGGGCTGATGGCGTTCCACTCTCCCGGGCCTGCCGCGAACACGCACGCGCTGTGGCTCGAGCGGCCGGTGGGCGTCGTCTTCGTCTCCGACCTGCTCGCCCACGAGACGCGCCACACACCGACCTTCATTCCTGCCCGGTGGCAGGAGGACCCCGCGCGCACCCGGGCGAGCGTCCGGCGGCTGCTCGACGACCTGCCGTTCGAGGTTGCCTGTTTCGCCCATGGTCCGCCCGTGGTTCACGACGCCCGGCGCGCCCTCGAGGCGGCGCTGGACACCGACCACGAGCCGTTGCCGCCGTCACCGACCGGCGCTCATCCATGAGTTCCACAGCCGCCTTTTCCTGCGCGCCGGGGGGCGCCGCCGGGGGTAGACTTTCCCGCCCGACGTTCCCCCATCGCAGGAAGAGACCTTGTCCACGCGCGCTGTCCCCTTCGGCAAGTACCACCTGCTCGAGCGGGTGAACGTCGGCGGCATGGCCGAGGTCTACAAGGGCAAGATGGTCGGCGTCGAAGGCTTCGAGAAGCTGCTCGCGATCAAGCGGATCCTGCCGAACATCGCCGCCGACAAAGACTTCATCACGATGTTCATCGATGAAGCCAAGATCTCGGTGCAGCTGACGCACTCGAACATCGCCCAGACCTTCGAGCTGGGGCGCATCAACGACACCTACTACATCGCCCTCGAGTACGTGCCGGGCCGCGACTTGCGAGCCCTCTACGAGAAGACCCGCAAGCGCAGCGAGGTCGTGCCGCACGAGCTCGCCTGCTACGTGATGAGCCGCGTTGCGGAGGGGCTGGACTACGCCCACCGCAAGAAGGACGCCGCAGGCCGAGAGCTCGGCATCATCCACCGCGACATCTCGCCCCAGAACGTCCTCGTCTCCTACGAAGGGGAGGTCAAGCTCATCGACTTCGGGATCGCCAAGGCCGCGAACAAGATGATGAAGACGCAGGCCGGCATCCTGAAGGGCAAGTTCGGCTACATGAGCCCCGAGCAGGTGCGCGGCGTGCCGCTCGACCGGCGCAGCGACATCTTCGCGGTCGGCATCGTCCTGTACGAGCTGCTCACGGGCGACCGGCTCTTCGTCGGCGAGAGCGACTATTCGGTGCTGGAGAAGGTGCGTGCGGCCCACGTGCCGCGGCCCACGAACATTCGCCGGAGCATTCCGGCGCCGCTCGAGAAGATCGTCCTGCGCGCGCTGGCGAAGGACCCGGACGACCGCTACCAGCACGCCTCGGAGCTGGTCGCCGACCTGCAGCGCTTCCTCCTGTCGCAGGAGCGGCTCTTCACGCGAGAGGACCTCGCGGCCTACGTGAAGGGCCTGTTTCCCGACGAGTTCGAGCGCGAAAAGCGCTCGCTCACCGAGTCGGTCGGCCACGACGAGGGCACGAAGACCGGCACCGACACGCCCACCGGCGAATCGATGGAGCCCTCGTTTCGCGTCACGTCGAGCGGCCTCACCGGCTCGCGTCCGGAGGGGGCTGCGGGGCGCTCGATGCCTGCTCCGCCTGCCGCGCCGTACATCGAATCACGCGGTGAGCGACGAGGTTCCTCTGCAGGGCGCCCGTCCACCACCGTCCGTCCCGAGCCGCGCAAGGCCGAGCGGCCGACCATCCGCTCGAAGCGCTCGGTGTCGACCGACGAAGAGGCGACCGCCACGGCAACCAACCCCGTGGGCGGGGACCTCGACGCGACGTTGCCGCCGACGCCGCTTTCCGCGCTCCCTCCGCTCGTCGAGCTGGAGGAGATGACGCCGACGCCCGACCAGCGGATGCGCGACGAGCTGTTCGTGGGCGGCGGCGAACAGACGCACGTGGCCCGCGACCTGCGCAGCGAGATGAAAACCGACGCCATTCGCGTGCCGGTGACGCCAACGCAGAGCATGCCGAAGGTGAGCGGACGCCTTCCGCCGCCCATTCGGATGGACGAGTTCGAGGACGAGGCGACGCGGACTGCCCCGAGTGCTGCAGCCAGCCGCCCGCGGGCGCTGTTCGACACCTCCGAGGAGACCGACGGCGATCGCACGAGGGCCGGCTACTCGCCCCGCCGCGTTCAGCCCGGCGTCGAGCACCGCCCGTCGTCGCTGCTGACCCGGCAGAACGCCTCGCCTCGAGGGCAGTGGACCATCGTGCCGATAACGGTTGCGGTGGCGCTCGTGCTGGGCTTCCTGAGCATGCGCGCCGCTCAGCACCGGTGGCCGTTCGCCACGATCGCGCGCCAAGAGGACGACCTCGCGGCACAGGCGGTCGAGCCGATTGTCGAGGAGCTTCCCCTCGCCACGCTGCGCGTCGTCACCGATCCGCCCGACGCCCAGCTGCTTCTGGACGGAAAGCTCGTCAAGCCGGGCGGTGACGAGCCGTTCGTCACCGAGCACCTGGCCGCCGATCGGGCGCACACGCTGCTGGCGCGCAAGGACGGCTTCGACGACGCCACCCGGGAGGTGACGGTCAAGGCCGGCGATTCGCGTCAGGTGGACCTCACGCTCGACCCGAACAGCTTCGTGCTCTCCGTCACCACGGAGCCGTCGGGTGCGACGATTCTCATCGACGGGCGCGGGTACGCGAAGACACCCGAGAAGATCGGCACCCTCGAGACGGGCGAGCACACGGTTCGCGTGGAGCTGAAATGTTACATGCCCGTCGAGGAGACCATCACGCTCGACGCCGACCGGACCCTGTCATTCAAGCTCAAGCCGATGCCGGGCGAGTGCCTTGCGCCGCGCGCCCAGGCCGCGAAGGCGTCCACCGGCGTGCTGCACCTGATTTCGCGTCCGCCCGCATATGTCACCGTCGACGGGCGCGACATCGGGCGTATGACGCCGTTGCGTGATTTCCAGCTCCCGGCCGGCCCCCACACGCTGCGCCTCGAGGCCGACGGCCGCTCCAAGACGCTGGAAATCGACGTCGTTCCCGGCCGTGCGGTGACCAAGATCGAAGTGCTGCGCTGAGCGTCGGTGGAGAAAAACCGAGCGGGGCGCACCCCGGAGAGGGCGGCCCCGCTGGTCGAACCGAACGAACGTTCGATTACTGCTTGGTCATGCCGGCGGTCGCAGCGACCTCGGCCGCGAAATCGGTCTGCTTCTTCTCGATGCCCTCGCCCAGCACGAAGCGGGCGAAGCGGCGAATCTGGATGTTCTCGCCGATGACCGCGACCGACTCCTTGACGAGCTGGTCGATGCTCTTCTTGCCTTCGGGGTCCTTCACGAAGATCTGATCGACGAGGCAGTTGTCCTTGTAGAACTTCTCGACCTTGCCCACGAGGATCTTGTCCCACATCGCCTCGGGCTTGCCCTGCTCCTTGAGCTCGGCCTTGAGGAGGGTGGTCTCGCGCTCGAGATCGGCGGCGGGCACCTCTTCACGGCGCACGTACTTGGGGGCGGCGGCCGCGATGTGCATCGCGATGTCCTTCACCAGCGCCTTGAACATGTCGTTGCGCGCGGCGAAGTCGGTCTCGCTGTTGACCTCGACCAGCACGCCGATCTTGCCGCCCATGTGGATGTAGGACTCGACGCTGCCCTCGGTCGCGGCGCGGCTCGACTTGGAGCCGGCCTTCGCGATGCCCTTCTGGCGGAGCCAGTCGGCGGCCTTGTCGAAGTCGCCGGCGGTCTCGGTCAGCGCCTTCTTGCAGTCCATCATGCCCGCGCCGGTCTTGGCGCGGAGCTCGCTCACCATCTTCGCGGAAATTTCCATCGATGCCTCCTGAAACGGAAGGAACCACGGAAGCCGAACGCCTCCGTGGTTCCGTCACGGTTGAAAAACGGAACTACTCGGCGGCGGGCTCGGTGGCCTCGGCCTCGGTGCTGGGCTTGCGCTCGATCTGCACGCCGGCGTTGCGGCCGGGGCCACGGCGGTCGCCACGGTCGCCACCGCGGGGGCCACGGCGGTCACGGTCGCCGCCACGGCGCTCGCTGGCTGCGTCACGGTCGTCGCCGCCGCCGCGCTCTTCACGGTCGCCGCCCTTGGCGTCCCAGCGCGCCTTGCCCTCGATGCAGGCGTCCGCGATCTTCGCGGTGAACAGGCGGATGGAGCGGATGGCGTCGTCGTTCGCCGGGATCACGTGCTCGATGCCGCTCGGGTCGCAGTTGGTGTCGACGAGGCCGATGACGGGAATGCCCAGACGGGTCGCCTCGTGGATGGCGATGTGCTCCTTCTTCGGGTCGATGACGAAGATGGCGCTGGGGAGCTTCGACAGCTCCTTGATGCCGCCGAGGTTGCGCTCCAGCTTCTCGCGCTCGTCCTCGAGCTTCGCGATCTCCTTCTTGGGGAGGCGCTCGTAGGTGCCGTCGGTCTGCATCTTCTCGATCGCCTTGAGGCGGTCGATGCCCTGCTTGATGGTCTTGAAGTTGGTCAGCGTGCCGCCGAGCCAGCGGTTGATGACGAAGAACTGGCCGGCGCGGACCGCCTCTTCGCGGACCACGTCCTGAGCCTGCTTCTTGGTGCCGACGAAGAGCACGCTGCCGCCGCGGGCGGTGATGTCGGCCGCGAACTTGGCCGCGTCCTTCGCGAGGCGGACGGTCTTCTGCAGGTCGATGATGTAGATGCCGTTGCGGGCGCCGAAGATGTAGGGCTTCATCTTCGGGTTCCAGCGCTTGGTCTGGTGGCCGAAGTGGGCGCCGGCCTCGAGAAGAAGCTTCATCGAGATGGGCGTCTGGGCGGCGCTCTGCAGGCTTTCGGTCTGGGTCTCGGACATCGGTTGCTCCTCCACGCTTTCGCCTTGTTTTCCGGGACCTCAGGGAACGAGGACCGCCCGGGACGAGCGTGTGTGTGATGCGGCTGTGTTGCCGCCCCCGTGAAAACCGAGCCGGGGTGGGGAGTCCTGGCTCGGGCGCGCGTCTTTAGCCTCCCCCGGCCCCGATGGCAAGGAGAAGGCGTCGCGTCCAAAGCCGCCTCAGGGCTTCGGCTCGAACCGGATGGTCTGCAGGTAGATGGAGGTGGGGCCGCGCTGCCCCTCCACCCAGGCGATGTCGGGCTTGTCGACGGGGGAGGTGTAGTTCGCCAGCAGGAAGGTGTGGGCGCCGGTGCGGCGGATGCTGGGGAAGGCGGTGTCTCCGGCACCCGGCAGGTCCGTCAGGTGAACGATGCGCCGCTCCTCACGGTCAATCCGATACAGCGCCGTCCGTTTCGGCCGCTGCCAGTAGTCCAGCTGGTAGGTGCGCGACTGTTCGGTGAACGACAATTCGCTGCGGCCCTGGTCGTAGGGTCCGCCGATGTCCCGCCGGGCGAGCAGGTAGAGGTCGCTGCCGTGGCGGAAGATCTCCGGCGAGTCGTATCGCTCCGGGTCGCTCTGTTCCGGGCAGGTCCAGCGTCCGAGGTCGCTGGCGCGGGCGGTGCAAAGGTGCGAGCCGAAGCCGGTCCGGTCGCCGTCCTCGTTGCGCGTCACCGCCCAGAGGTCGCCCGCTTCGTCGAACTCGAAAGCCGCCTCCGAGACGCCGCCGGTGTAGACGGTGCGCTCCTCGGGCGTGACTGGCGCGAACGTGAGCGCGTCGGTAGACCGCTCGAAAAAGAGCGCGATGTTCGGCGTGCCACCGTCGTAGTGGTTGCCCTTGTAAGAGGTCAGCCAGGCCTCGCCGCCGCGCACCTTCAGGTCCCACGGCACGGTTGCCGGGTCTCCCCACGACTCGAGAGGGGACCAGTGTCCCGAGCCGGTGCAGACCGTCCGCCAGAGCGCGCGTGGCTCGAAGGCGGTGGGCTGGGTGCCGCCCTGAAAGAACATCAGCAGGAGACGTCCGCCGATGCGGGCCATGCGCGGTTCGCGAAGGTCGGAGCCCAGCGAGACCTCCAGCTCCTTCGTCCAGGTTTCGCCGCCATCGCCGCTCGACACGACGTTCAAGGTCGTCTCGGCGCTGGCCCAGTGGTCGCGTGAGGTGCGCCACGCTAGGTAGAGGCGCCCTTGGAAAAACTCGATCTCGACGTTGTTGTTGGAGGGGCCGATGCCGAGCGGTGCGGCGACCGCGGACCCGGGAACAACGAAGCGCGGCGCCTCGAGGACCGGCTGCCAGGAGACGGTGCTGTCTACAGGCCAGTCTGCCGGGTCGTCGGAAGGGTCGATCGGAGGCTGCGGTGCAGGCTGCGGTGTCCCGCTGCATGCGAGTGAAAGCGCCGCGGTCAGTCCGAGCAGCGCGTCTCGAAGCTGGGCCATGGTGGGGCTCCCGGGCAGGTCAGGTCCGGTATTCCGCGTTGATCTTGACGTAGTCGGCCGAGAAGTCGCAGGTGAAGACGCTCTTCTTCGCGTCACCGCGGCCGAGCGTGACGACGACCGTGAAGGCGTCCTTGCGCATCTCCTTCTGGGCCGCCTCCTCGGCCTCGGCGCCGAGGCCGACGCCGGCGCGGACGAGCGGGGCCGAGTCGACCGAGATGCCGATCTTCGTGGCGTCCAGGTCGAACCCGCAGGCACCGGCAGCGGCGATGATGCGGCCCCAGTTGGCGTCGGCGGCGTGCCAGGCGGTCTTGACGAGGGGGCTGTTCGCGATGCGGCGGGCGATGACGTCGGCCTCGTGCTTGGTCGAGGCCTGCTCGACCCGCACCTCGACGAACTTGGTGGCGCCCTCGCCGTCGGCGGCGATCTTCTTCGCGAGCTCGAGGCAGGTCTCGTAGACGAGCGCGCGCAGCGCCTCGAAGTCGGCGCCGGCGGCCGCGGTGATGCGCGGGTTGCCGGCCTTGCCGCTCGCCAGCAGGTAGAGCGTGTCGTTGGTCGAGGTGTCGCCATCGACGGTGACGGCGTTGAAGCTGTCCTCGGCGCAGTCCTTCAGAATGGAGCGGAGCGGGAGGGCATCGACATCGGCATCGGTGACGACACAGGCGAGCATCGTCGCCATGTCCGGCATGATCATCCCGGCGCCCTTGCAGACGCCCGCGACGGTGACCTGCCTGCCTCCGACGAGGCCGGTGCGCGATGCGACCTTCTCACGCGTGTCGGTGGTCATGATCGCGTGAGCGAAGTCATGGATGCCCGTCGGGGAGAGCTTCTCGGCAGCAGCGGCGGCACCGGCCTCCACCTTCTCGATGGGCAGTTGTGCGCCGATGACGCCGGTCGAGGCGATCAGCACTTCGCTCGCAGGAATGCCGAGGGGCCTCTCCAGGGCCGCTGCCATGCGCTTCGCCGCGGCCTCGCCCTGCTCGCCGGTGCAGGCGTTCGCACAGCCGGCGTTCATCAGCACGGCGCGCGTCTTGCCGCCCTTCGCCACGACGCGCGAGAGACGGACGGGAGCGGCGCAGGCGTCGCTCTTCGTGAAGACTGCGGCAACGTCGGCCGGCGCGTCGGCGAGCAGCAGCGCGACGTCCATGCGGCCCGGGCGCTTTCGAATGCCGGCCTCGAACCCTGCCCAGCGAAAACCCGGAACGACGATCTCCTGCGACATGGCGAAACCTCCGTGAAACAAAGCGCGCGAGGTAGCAGAGGGGGGCGCGCCGTTCAAGGCGATGAAGAGGTCGTCGCCGGGCGCGGAGCGCGGAGGCTCGGAAGCCGGCTCTCGCGTCGGATCGCGTGACGGCTCGCACGTCGGGTCGCGCGGCATCGCCTGAGCGGTTACTCTGCCGGCCCATGTCGCAATCGAACCGTCTGGCATTTCACCGCACGCTCGCCCGTCTGCCTGAAGCGCGCCGCCGAGCGCTGGCCCTAGCGGCCACGTTGCGCGCCCGGGAGCTTGGTCTCGTCGTCCTGCGGGCCGAGGCGATGGACATTCCGTTGACGCTGACGCCCGAGGCGGTCGACGCAAGCGTGCTGGCCGAGCGCGGACGCGATGCGAAGGCGGTGCTGTCGGCGGTGGCGGCCGGTGCCCGCTGGGTGCTGTCGCAAGGGCTCGAGACGCCTCTCGCACGTCTGCTCTTCGCGCACTTTGGTCCGCTCGAGACCGCCTGTCTGGCGAACTGGCGCGACGCTGACGATGTGACGATCGCCCGTGTGGATTGGTTCGTGGACGGCGCGGGCCGCCACCATGCGCTCGAGCTCAACGCCACCATTCCGGCGATGGAGGCCTACTCCGACGCCGCGGCGCGGGCCTGGATCGAGAGCGTGGGCGCGGCCGCAGCGCTGCCGTCCGAGCGGATTGCGGCCCTCGTCGCGAAGAACGGCTCGAACGCCGAGGAGCTGCGCGCCAGCATCGTCGCCCATTCGCCGCACCGCACCGGCACCCCGTCGATGGTAATACTCCATCGCGAGAATGATTCGCAGGTGCGGGAACTGCAGGCCCTCGCGCGTCACTTCACGTCGAAGGGGCACCGGGTGCGCCTCGCGACGCCGGGTGACGTGCAGCTCGCCGAGGGCGGCCGTGTGCTCGTCGGCGGCGAATCGTTCGACATCCTGTACCGGCACATCTTCGCGCGGCGAATGCCCGAAGGTTCGGACCTCGCGAAGGTCGCGTTGGGCGGGACAACCCCGCGGCTGCAGAACCCGGTCAACGGACAGCTGGAGGTGAAGGGGCTGTTCGCAGAGGTGTCGCGGCTCATCGGCGAGGGGCAGGAGCGTGCGCTCGGGCTCGACGAGGTGACGCTGGGCCGTGCGCGCCGCGTCATGCCGTGGACGCGCCTCTTCGGTGAAGGGCCGTGCGTGGGGCCCGATGGGACGCGCGAAAAGGATCTCATCGCGCTGGTGCGCGCGGACGGCGGCCGCTTCGTTCTGAAGCGGAGCTGGGACTATGGCGGCAAGAGCGTCTACATCGGCCGGGACGTGCTGGCCTCCGAGGGTCTCTCCGGCTGGCACGCGAAGGTTGATGAAGCGCTGTCGGAGGGCCCGGGCGCGTTCGTGGTGCAGCAGGTGATCGACGCGCCGCGGCATCCGCACTGCGTCGTCGGCACCGACGGCGAGACCACCTTCGAAGAGGTGTTCGTCGACGCCTCGACCTACTCGGCCAGCGGCGAGGCGGCGGTGCCCGGGGGAAGCGTGGCGCGGTACGCGCGGAGCGGCATCGTCAACATCGTCGGCGGCGGCGGCGTCTGTCCGCTCGTGCGCAGCGACGTCGCGGAGGAGATCTGCGGCGCGTTCGCAGCGGTGCAGCCGTGAGCGGTGCCGCGCGGCGTTTCTGGCAACGGCTGACGAGTCCCGAAGCCCGCCTGAACGCCACGGGCATGTTCGTGCTCGTTGCGATCGCTGCGGGGGCTGCGCTGCTGCTGCCGCCCGGCGAGGTGAGCGGAGATCTTCCCGGCGATGACCAGCTGGGCCTGCTTGCGTCGCGCCCGATCAAAGCGTCGCGCGACTACCTGATCCCCGATGGCGATGCGACCGAGAACCTGCGCCGGGCCGCATCCGCGGCGGTCCGCAGCGTCTATGACTTCGACGCCGGAGTCGGGGCCGAGCTGGCCGAGCGCATCACGCGGGCGCTCTCCGACGCGCGTGCTGCCCAGGAGGCGGGGCTTGCAGGGAAGCCTGCGCGCAAGGGGCGTCGCGGCCCCTCTGAGGAGGAGCTTGTCGCGGCGGCGGCCGATGGATACGGCGACTTCGTGAAGAGTCTTCAGGCGGTCGTCGACGAGGGCGACTACCGGGAGCTGGCGCGGCTGCGTTTCTCGTCTGAAATCGAGCGCTCGGCCGGCCTGCTGCTCCGGGCGCTGCTCGCCACCGAGGTGGTGCCGGGCCGCGAGCTCCTCATCGCCGACCGCGAGACGGGCATCACCATCCGCCCGATTGATGGTCGTGGGGCCGAGCGTGAACTGCGGGATCTGGAGCGGATTCCTGACGTCGCTGGCCTGCGTCAGGACCTGTTGAGGTTGGGGGCGGGGCTGCCCGAAGCGCCCGGCTCGAACAGCGGCGTCTCGCGTGCGGCGCTCGCACTGGCGGCAGACCTCGACCCGGCGGTGCGACGTGCCGCGACGCTGCTCGCCGCGCGGGTGCTGCGCCCGAGCCTGGCCTATGACGCCCGCCTCACCGCCGAGCGCCAGCGGTTTGCCGCGGCGTCGGTGAAGCCCGTGGTGCTTCAGTACGCCCGGGGTGAAAAGATCATCGGCGACGGCGAGCGGATCGAGGCGCATCACCTGAGGGTTTTCCGTCACATGCGCGAGCGTGCGCGGGCCCTCGACGACGTTCAGGTGCGGGCCGGTGCGGCGCTCTTCGCGGTCCTGGTCGTGCTGGGCGTCTTCGGGCTCGCGCGGCGGACGTTGAAGGGCTTCCGGCCCACCAAGCGCGACTTCGTCTTCCTCGCGGGGGTGCTCCTCGGGAACCTCGCGCTGCTGCGCCTCGTGACGGTGGCGTGCGAATCACTGCGCGATCGCTTCCCGCTGCTGACCGCCGAGGCGGCCGCCATGCTGCTGCCGCTCGCCGCGGGGACGATGCTGGTGAGGCTGCTCCGTTCGGGCGAGAGCTCGATGGTCTTCGCGATGGTCTTTGCGCCGCTCGCGGCGCTGCAGCAGTCGTCGCACGTGCCGGTGACGCTGGGGCTCGTCGCGAGCGCCGTGGCCGCGGACAGGCTTGGGAAGCGCACCGGCGGCGTCGGGCTCCTTCAGGCGGCCGGCTCTGCGGGGGGCGCCTCGGCGCTGGTGACGCTCGCCTTCGCGCTCTTCGGCGGGCGACTGCTGCTGCCCGAGACTCCGCTCCACGTGCTGCTCGCGTTCGTGGGCGGGGGTCTGTTGTCACCGGCGACAGCGGCCCTGCTGGCCCCGCTCGCAGAGACCCTCTTCGGCTACGCGTCGGAGGCCCGACTCGCGCGGCTCGCGAACCTGAACCATCCGGTGCTCAAGGAGCTGATCATCCGGGCGCCGGGCACCTACCACCACAGCCTCATCGTCGGTTCGCTGGCGGAGGCGGCGGCGCGCGAGATCGGCGCAAACCCGCTGCTGGCGCGGGTCGGCGGCTACTACCACGACCTCGGCAAGGCCTCGGCGCCGCTCATGTTCGGTGAGAACCAGAAGCATGAGAACCGCCTGGAGCGGCTCGGCCCCGAGGCCGCGGCGGCGGTGGTTCGCAAGCACCTCGCCGACGGCCTCGAGCGGGCGGACCGGGCGCGCCTCCCGAAGGCTGTGCTCGACATCATCCGTCAGCACCACGGCACGCGACTCGCGGGAGGCTTCTTCGCGATCGCGCGGGCGCAAGCCGAGAGCCTGAACGAGCCGGTGCCCGACGACGCGCCCTACCGTTACCCCGGCCCCAAACCGCGCTCCCGCGAAGCGGCGCTGGTGATGCTGGCCGACGCGGTCGAGGCCGCAAGCCGTGGTCTTGCCGACCCCGCTCCGGAGAGGCTCGCCGCGCTCGTGCCGAGGGTGGTCGAGCCGCTGGTGCTCGAGGGGCAGCTCGACGAGTGCGACCTGTCGCTGACCGATGTGCGGAGCATCATCGGCGCGCTGGGCCGCTCGCTCGTCGAGTGGCACGACCTGACCCGCGTCGAGCCGATCGGACCGCGCCTCGTCGCGAGCGCGTCGAATCCGCCACCGCCCGAGAATCGCGCCGCGAGGCCGTGATCGCTCGGGCCTGTCTCGGTTATGGTGCGCCGCGATGTACGCGCTGCGTGGAGCCATCTCTGTCGAACGGAACGAGCCCGAGGCCATCTGGGCCGCATCGGAGGCGCTCGCGCGCGCGCTGCTCGAATCGAACGGCCTTGCACCGGAGCAGCTGGTGAGCGCCGTCTGGACGGCGACGCCTGACCTGAATGCTGCCTTTCCGGCGACCGGTGCACGCCGCGGCGGTTTGGCCTCGGTGCCGATGCTGGGCGCGCAGGAACTCGCCGTACCCGGTGCGCCCGCGGGGATCATCCGCGTGCTGGTCCATGTGGATGGTCCGCGGCCCGACCGGCTCGAGCACGTCTACCTGGGGCGCGCCGCGGCTCTCCGCCCGGATTGGGTCGTCGGGGAGGGCCGATCGTGATCCTCGTCCTCTCCCCTCAGGCCTCTGCCGCCGAAAAGGGCGAGTTGCTGAGCCGCATCGGGGCGTCGGGTCTGCGCGCGCACGTCTCGGAGGGCCCCGAAGGCACGCTCGTCGGCATCATCGGCGATGAGGCGGTGCCGGATGCGGCAGAGCTCAGCCAGCTGCCGGGCGTCATTCGTGTCGTGCCGATGCGGCGTCCGTATCGGCTTGCCGCGAAGGAGATGTCCCACGGGCCCACGCGCATCACGGTGGCGCCGGGCGTGGTTTTGGGCGGCGAGGCGGTGCAGCTCATCGCGGGGCCCTGCGCGGTCGAATCGCGCACGCAGCTGCTGGAGACGGCCCACTGCGTTCGAGACCAGGGTGCGCACCTGCTGCGAGGCGGCGCCTTCAAGCCGCGCACGAGCCCATACTCGTTTCAGGGGCTTGGCGACGCTGGGCTGGCGCTGCTGGCCGAGGCGCGTGCCGAGACGGGTCTGCCGGTGGTCACCGAGGTGATGACGCCGACGGCCGTGGGCCGGGTCGCGGAAGTGGCGGATGTGCTGCAGATTGGTGCGCGCAACATGCAGAACTACGACCTGCTGCGCGAGGTCGGCCGCACGCGCCGTCCGGTGCTGCTCAAGCGGGGCCTGTCGGCCACGCTGGAGGAGCTGCTGATGGCGGCGGAGTACGTGCTTGCCGGAGGCAACCCGAACGTGATCCTGTGCGAGCGGGGCATCCGCACCTTCGAGCGCGCGACGCGGAACACGCTGGATTTGAGCGCGATCCCGGTGCTCAAGGAGCTGTCGCACCTGCCGGTCGTGGTCGACCCTTCGCACGGGACCGGCAAGCGCTCGCTCGTCCTGCCCATGGCCCTCGCCGCCGTCGCCGCCGGCGCGGACGGTCTGCTCGTCGAGGTGCATCCGCGTCCCGAGGAGGCGCTCAGCGACGGCCACCAGGCGCTGACGCCGAACGACTTCGCCACCCTCGTGCAGCGGGTCCGCGCCGTGGCGCTCGCCGTGGGCCGCACCCTTTGACGTGCCGATGACCCTGCATGCGATGGGGCGAGCGCGCGTCAGTCCGGTCCGTTACTCCTTCGCCCGCATGACGACTCCCAGCCTCCAGGTTCGCGTCGCCACGTCGATGCGCGAGTTCAGCCCCGCCGCCTGGGATGCGCTCGTACCCGCGGCCGCACTCCCCTTCGCCTCGTGGGCTTTCCTCGAACTCCTCGAACGGAGCGGGTCGGCCACGCCCGAGCGCGGCTGGCAGCCGATGCACGTCTCGCTCTGGGAGGAGGAACGTCTCGTCGCCGCGGCGCCCGCGTGGCTCAAGAGCCACTCGATGGGCGAGCTTTTTTACAACGACTTCCGCTGGGCCGAGGCCGTTGCGCGCCATGGGGGCGCCTACTACCCGAAGCTGGTGGCGACCGTTCCGTTCAGCCCGATCCCCGCGCCGAAGCTGCTGGTGGGCGAGGGGCAGCAGGCCGCCGAGAGCCGCCGGATGCTGGCCCGCGCGCTTTTTGCGGTTGCCGAGCAGATGCGGATCTCGAGCGCCTCGGTGCTCTTCGCCTCCTCCGAAGATCTCGCGGCGCTGGTCGCAGAGGGGTTCGCCCCAGGGGCCGGCGTCCAGTTTCAGTGGGAGCGCAAGGACGACAAGAGCGTCGAGGGCTTCCTCGCCCGCTTCAGCGCGAAGCGGCGCCACATGCTGAAGACCGAGCGCGCGCAGCCCGCGAAAGACGGCACCCTCATCGAGACGCTGACCGGTGCCGAGCTCACCCCCGACAGGATGGCCTTCGCCGCGCGCTGTTACGCGAACACCGTCGACCGCCACGCCTGGACGGCGCCGCCGCTGACCGAGGCCTTCTTTCAAGGGGCCCCCGCCGCGCTGGGCGACGCGCTGGAGCTGGTGGTGGCGAGCGAGCAGGGGCGTGAAATCGCCTGTGCCTTCAACGTCCGAGGGGCGGACCGGCTCTACGGGCGCCACTGGGGCGCGCTCGAAGAACGGCGCTTTCTGCACTTCAACGTCTGCTATTACCACGCCATCGAGCGCTGCCTCGAGCTGGGCCTGACGGCGTTCGAACCCGGGGCGGGGGGCGAGCACAAGCTGGTGCGAGGGTTCGAGCCGGTCGTCGTCCGCAGCGCCCACCGCTTCGTCGACCCCGATCTTCAGCGGGCCTTCGTCACCCATCTGGGGCGGGAGGTGGCGGCGATAGAGGCGGAGGTCGGCCGGCTGCGCTCCGAGGGCGCAGCCTACCGCTCCTCACGCACCGGCGAAGCGTCCGGCCGGGCGACCTGAGTTTTTTTGGGGGTGAGGTGAAAAATGGGCTCCAACCGTCCGCATGAGGGAGAGGAAGGCGGCGTCGCGACCGTCACCCGGACCTCTCAGAAGGTGAAGAAGCCGCCGCTCTACAAGGTGCTGCTCCACAATGACGACTACACGACACGTGAATTCGTCGTCTTCGTCCTCGAGAAGGTGTTCCATCACGACGAGCCGTCGGCGACCCGAATCATGTGGCACGTGCACACCACAGGGGTCGGCGTGGCCGGGGTCTACACCTACGAGATGGCCGAGACGAAGGTCGAGAAGGTCGAGACCCTGGCCCGCGCCAACGAGTTCCCGCTTCGGCTCTCGGTCGAGCCCGAGGAGTGAGCGGCTGCGCGAGCCGGCCGGATGATGCCCGGCACGTCGCGGGTTCGACAGCGTGGTCGAGAAAGCCTCTTCGAGACAGCGTGGTCGGAGCCGACGGTCTTGGTTTGAGCGGTCGGAGTGATTCAGGCTGGGTTGATCTGGATTGATGTTGCGCAGTCGGTCGACCCGGCCGGTGCGCGAGGAGCGGTGAAGCAGATGCCGTCGTTGACCAAAGAGCTTCAGGCAACCTTCCGTCGGGCCATGGAGGACGCGCGCGCGCGTCGCCATGAGCTCGTCACCCTGGAGCATCTGCTGCACGCGATGACCAACGACCCGGTGGGCGGCAAGGCGCTCAAGGGCTCGGGCGCCGACCTGGCGAAACTGCGCCATTCGCTCGAGAACTTCTTCGTCCAGTCGATGCCGTCCGTGCCGGGCGACGCCCCGGTGACTCCGGAGCTGACGGTCGCCGTCAACCGGGTGCTCAACCGCGCCGCCGTTCATGCCGTCAGCGCCGACACGGAGGAGATTGACGGCGGCAGCGTGCTGATCGCGCTGATGCGCGAAAAGGACAGCCACGCGGTCTACCTGCTGGCCGAGCAGGGCGTGGGACGTCTGGACCTCATGAACTTCGTCTCCCACGGCATCGAGAAGTTCGACGACATCGACGCCGAGGACGGCGACGACCACTCGAGCGAGCCGGGCGCCGACGACGAGCCCGAGATGTCAGGAGAGGACGAGTCGGAGGGCGAGGGCTACGGCGATGACGACGCGGCCGAGCGCAACCCGCTGCGGCGCTTCACCGTCGACCTGCTCGAGAAGGCGCGCACCGGCGGCATCGACCCGCTGGTGGGTCGCGGCCCCGAGCTGGAGCGCACCATCCAGGTGCTGTGCCGCCGCCGCAAGAACAACCCTGTGCTGTTGGGCGATCCGGGCGTCGGCAAGACCGCCATCGCCGAGGGGCTGGCGCTGCGCATCGTGGCTGGCGAGGTGCCCGAGCTGCTGAGGGACGTCGCTTTCTATTCGCTCGATCTCGGCGCGCTCATCGCCGGCACCAAGTTCCGCGGCGAGTTCGAAGCCCGCCTGAAGGCCGTCTTGAAGGCCCTGAAGGACAAGCCGGGGACTGTGCTGTTCATCGACGAGATCCACACCATCGTCGGGGCAGGCGCCACGAGCGGCGGCAGCGTCGACGCGTCCAACCTGCTCAAGCCGGCGCTCGCCAGCGGCGACCTGCGCTGCATGGGCTCGACCACGCACCAGGAGTTCAAGACCTCCATCGAGAAGGACCGCGCGCTGGCCCGCCGCTTTCAGCCCATCGAGGTGGGTGAGCCGAGCCGGAACGAGGCGGTCGAGATTCTGAAAGGCCTGCGTCCGCAGTACGAAACGCATCATGGCGTGCGCATCACCGACGAGGCGCTGGAGGCGGCTGTCGACCTCTCGATCAAGCACATCAACGAGCGGCACCTGCCGGACAAGGCGATAGATGTGCTGGACGAGGCGGGCGCCGCCGAGCGGTTGAAGCTGCCCGAACTGCGCGGCGACATCGACGTGCCGCGGGTCGAGGCGATCGTCGCGAAGATGGCGAAGATTCCGCCGAAGAGCGTCAGCAAGTCCGACAAGGAGCGGCTGCGCGATCTGGGCGGCGACCTGCGCTCGGTCATCTACGGCCAGGAGAGCGCGGTCGACCAGGTGACTGCGGCGATCAAGCTGGCGCGGTCGGGGCTGGGCAGCCCGGAGAAGCCCATCGCGTCGTTCCTGTTCGCGGGGCCCACCGGCGTGGGCAAGACCGAGCTCGCCAAGCAGCTGGCGAAGACGCTGGGCGTCGAGTTCCTGCGCTTCGACATGTCGGAGTACATGGAGAAGCACACCGTCTCGAGGCTCATCGGCGCGCCCCCGGGCTACGTCGGGTTCGATCAGGGCGGGCTGCTCACCGACGCCATTCGGAAGACGCCCTACCTGGTGCTGCTCTTGGACGAGATCGAGAAGGCCCACCCGGACATCTTCAACGTGCTTCTTCAGGTGATGGATCACGCGACCCTGACCGACAACAACGGGCGCAAGGCCGACTTCCGCAACGTCGTGCTCATCATGACGAGCAACGTCGGCGCGCGGGAAATGTCCTCGAAAAACATCGGTTTCGGCGGAGGTGCCGCCGGCGGCGACCAGACGAAGGGCGCCTTGGAGCGGACCTTCAGCCCCGAGTTCCGCAATCGGCTGGACGCCGTCATCTTCTTCGCGCCGCTCGACCCCGAAGCCATCACCCGCGTGGTCGAGAAGTTCACCGGCGAGCTGGCGAGGCAACTGCTTGAGCGCAAGGTCGAGCTGGTGCTGACCGATGCGGCCAAGCGCTGGCTGGCGACCCGCGGTTACGACGAAAAGTTTGGCGCGAGGCCCATGGCTCGGCTCGTTCATCAGGAGATCAAGAAGCCGCTGGCAGACCTGATCCTCTTTGGTGCGCTCGAGAACGGCGGCCGTGCGATGGTTGACGTCGAGGGCGACAAGCTGAAGATCGACGCCACGCCCGCCCGGATTGCCGAGCCGGCGTAAGCGCGCGCCCTTGAGGGGCCGTCGGCATCAATCGCGGCGACCACTTGAGACGAGGGGCCTCGTCAACGCACGGAGAGCGGCGCATGTCGGAAGCAATGACCCAGGGCATTCGCGTACAGGTGCAGGCCACCTACCTCGAGGAGCACTCAGACCCGAGGCAGGGCAAGTACCTGTTTGGCTACACCGTCCGCATCGAGAACGGCGGAAGCGAGGCGGCGCAGCTCATCGCCCGTCACTGGGTCATCACCGACGCGCTGGGCCGGACCGAAGAGGTGCAGGGCGAGGGCGTCGTCGGAAAGAAGCCCTACCTGCGTCCGGGCGAGGCGACGGAATACTCGAGCTTCTGCCCCTTGCCCACTCCGCACGGCTCCATGCACGGCAGCTACCGGATGGTGCGCCCCGACGGCAGCCAGTTCGACGCCGAGATCGCTCCGTTTGCGCTGGTGGTGCCCAGCACGCTGCACTGAGTTCGCGGAAGCTCTGTCGTTCCGAAGGGCCCTCGGGCGTGAATCACCCGCCGAGGGAAGCCAGCGCCTCCACGGCCCGGTCCACATCGCTCTCGTCGTTGTAGGCGTGCACTGCGAAACGGACGCCGGCCCCGCGGGCGCTGGCGGCGACGCGGCGCTCCTTGAGCGCTTCGACCACCTCCATGGCCGCCGAAGGTGGGTCGACGGCGACGATGGTGATGCCCGACCGCTCGTGTGAATCGAGCGGCAGCAGCGTCGCACCGGCCTCGGAGAGTTGCGTGCGCAGCCTGTCAGTCAGGGAGAGGATGCGCTCCTCGACCCGTTGCGGGCCTGTCTCCAGCCACAGGCGCGACGCGGCACCCATCGTGAGCAGCGCGGCCGAGGGGGCGCAGCCGGCCTCCATCGCGCGCGGAGCCGCGACGATGTCGAGCCGGTCGTTGACGAGGAACTGGCCGACCTCCCGCTGAGACAGCCAGCCGACCTGCGGCCAGCGCTTCGGGTCGTGGTGACGACGGGCAACGGCGAGCAGACCAGCGCCGTACCCTGCGCACATCCACTTGTGGCTCGTACCGATGAGGTAGTCGGCGTCCCACCCCGCAAAATCGACCGGCAGCGCGCCCAGCGACTGGGTGACGCAGACGATGAACCGTGCGCCGGCCGCTCGCGCAATCGCTCCCAGCCGCGCCGGGTCGACCCTGAGGCCGGTTTGGTAGACGACGTGGCTCGCGATGAGGAGGTCGCGCCCCGCCACGGCCTGCGCGATCGCTTCGTCCGGATAACGGCCGTCCACGCTCTCGACGAAGCGGACGTCGAAGCCGCGCTGCAGGAAGGGAAGGGTGGAGGAGGGGAACTCGTCCTGCAGTGCCACCGCGGTGCGCTTGCCCTCGTCCCACAGCATCTGCGCCACGAGCGACGCGCCGTGTGACGTGTTGCGCGTGAAGGCCAGCTCGTCGGCACCGCAGCCGGCAAGCCGGGCCGTCAGCTGACGCGCCTCGTTCATGCGCGCGAGGTGCTCTTCCCAGTCTGCGTCGCCGTTCTGAAGGAGCGACTCGTAGACCTCGAACCCGGCCCGCGCCACCTCGAGGGCAAGCGGGCCGGCGGAGGCGGCGTTCAAGTAGGTCCAGAGCCGCAGCGCCGGAAACTTCTGCCGGAGCGCGCCCTCCCAGGGCTGCATCGTGCTCTCGCGTCGGCTACGGACAGCCGCGGTTGTTGTCGCACCAGTAGGCCATGCAGACCCCGGTGTAGACCGGCGTGTTGGCCGGGTAAGGCACGGGCGGATCCTGCGAGCGGTCGAGGCAGGTCGGGTCGCTGGGCTGCTTGCAGGTGCCGTTCGGCCCGGGGCAGGTGCAGCCACAGGTCGATGGGGCGGGGCAGCCGACGCCGGTGTCCTTGCTGCAGGTGCAGCCCTTCGCGTTGATGGGGCCGCTCGGAGTCTGGGCGATGGTGATGGTGGCGCACGAGTCGGTGGCGCCCCCGCACTCGGCGTCCGAGCTGCAGAACTGGACGTTCTGGTTGCAGCCCCAGTTGGAGGGGCAGTGCGAGCGGGTGGTCTTCTCGCAGGCATGCCACTGCGTGCGGCCCAGCTCGATGTCGTTGCCGTCGGTCAGCCGGACGCACTTCGAGTACTGGGGCCGTGTCGACGAGCCGTCGGGCGTGGTGGCGGTCTCCTCGCACTCGCCGCACCAGGGCGGGTTCGGCGGGTCGTAGCAGGCGCCGCGGTTGACGCCCGGCGGGCAGGAAGGGCTGTCGGCCTCGCCGCAGCAGAACTGGCCGCGGCTGCAGGCGAGGATGGCGCCGCCGCCCTCGATGCAGGTCTTCTGGACGCAGGCGCCGTTCAGGCACTTGTAGCCTTGGATACAGTCACTTGTGAGGCCGAGCTCGTCCTCGCGCTCCGGACGGCAGCTGTTCTGGCAGGTGAGCGTCGCCGTGTCGCAGTAGCCCTTGGAGTGGGCGTCATCGCTCCGTGGGCAGTCCTGATCCCAGACGCAGGCGGGCGACGCGGGGCGGCAGCGCAGAGGCCGGCTTGAGGTCAGCGGATCGCCGTCGGGCACGCACGCGGTCTGAATGCCGTTCGCCGCCGCGCACTCGTACGGGGTGGCGCC